>JGI24710J26742_10001008_pt1 | contig 26166 bp, 26 predicted proteins | sample BioPla2DNA2_FD_26742 | JGI IMG/M metagenome (IMG submission 26742) | reverse complement strand
TTTTCTCATCGTTTTTACCGGCGTTTTTCATGTGGTTGCACCCGGGAAACCGGTCAGATAAAGCAACAATTTACAGTAAAGGAGGGATATAGCCATGTTGGAAAAAATGGAGCAAAATCTGGAAGTTGTAGAATTTGATTTTGACGAAGAGCAACTGGAAGAAGTCGTTACCCCGGGCAGCGGATTCGGATGCGATTGCTAATATTTCTCATGAAGTAGGTTCAGTCTACATAGCTTGGGACTGTACCACATGTATGTCAAAACAAACATCGCAAGCGCACTTTCTTGTGATGTTTGTTTTGTATCTGAACCGGGGCACGTTGGAGGATGACAAGAATGAAACATATTTTCAAAGACCGGGACATCTGGTATTTGATCGATATGCGTACGATGAAGCTTTTTACCATAGGAAAAGAAGAAGCCAAGCAGCTGGAGGAAGCAGATGAACCGACCCTGCGGCATATAGAGCGGTCTTTGCAACAGCCCACGGATCCGATTACGAGGGTAGAGACCGACAAAGAGAAGTGTGAACGGCTGATTTTGAATCTTGCCGATNTGTGCAATCTTGGCTGCAAATACTGTTATGCGGGAGAAGGTTCCTACGGGCAGGAAGAAACCGCGCAAAAAAGGATGTCCTTTGACACCGTTAAAAGCGTCTTTCAGCGCACGGTAAAACTGTATCCCAAAGGCGTCGGAACGGTGCAGTTTTTTGGCGGAGAGCCTTTGCTGAATAAAGAAGTTCTCCGACAAGGCGTCTTATATATGAACGAATACTGCGAAAATCACGGGATCAAACCCCCTTTATATACCTGTGTTACCAACGGGACGCTGATCGACGATGCAGATATAGATTTTTTCAATACGTACTTTGCCTCTGTCACCATCAGTTTGGACGGGGAAAAAGAAATGAACGATCTCCGGCGTGTCTTTAAGGGATCGGACCATTCGGTATATGACCGGGTTGTAGACACCATACATAGGATGGAGGCGCGCGGGCGACAGTTTTATCTCGCGCTGGAGGCTACCATTAGCGATGGACATATCGAACGGTTTTTGCAGGAAAAGCACAGCGCCTCTTTTGATGCCCTGCACAATCTGCCTTGCGATGTGATTCATATCAGCCCGGAAATTTATCCGGAGTCGGTGCATTCCCCGGTGGAAACCGGATTCTCAGCCTGCAGGAAGTGCAGGATGCGCTACGGAGGAGCCGATAAATGCGTATTACCTATGCCGTACCCAAAAAAGTGACCTTTTCACAATGCGATATGTTTAGCCATCTAACCGTGGCGACCTTTTTGGCATGGAGTGAAGATATCCGTTTTTCAATTGGAGAAGCCAGTCAACTTGGTTCTTTTTTCAAACCGGAACATCGGAGTGAAGAGGTACAGGAAGTATTAAATCATACGGGAGAGGTGTATACGCTGCCGGTGATCGGGGCGGAGATCAACGAAAAGAAAAAAGTTCGGCTCGGACAGGACGTTTTGCTGCACAGCTGGATCGAAGACATGCTCATGGGGCAAATTGTCTTTCGCCACGCCCTGACCGACCCTTTTGCAAAAGAGATTTTCATCCAGGCCGAGTATCGGGTATGCGTTGTGGGAGAAACAACAGGTCTGCAACACAAGTTGCCGGAAGCCCTGGCCAAGCGTATCCAAATGTTTATGGACGCATTGCCGCAGATGGAAGAAGCCTGCTATTGCGAGGGGGTCCTATGAAGGAGACGACACGATTTGTGATCGAATACGCGCATTGCGATGCCTATGGCATTGTACACAATATCGAATATGTTTCCTGGTTTGAAAACCGGATCGCGCAAAGCGTTTATTTGCAGGCAAAAAATACCTTACAGCCTTTTGTGCTGACATCCGTCCGCAGCCGGTTTATCCACGCACTCCGATGGGGGGATTGTATAGAGATGGATACGGAAGTATCTTGGGAAGATCAGAGGGGAGAAGGAAAAATTGTCCTACGAAATGAAAACAAACAAGGGGAAATCAGCTGCATTTGCCGGTTTCAGGTGGAATTACAATGAAACTTCTTCTGATTAACGCCAGTCCCCATGGCGAAAACAGCAAAACGCTGCTCTTAGCCAGGCGTTTTATCCGCGGACTGACACAAAACCCTGCCATTCCTTTGGAAAGGGATACGTTTCGCAGTTATCATTTACAAAGTATGAACATTCAGGAATGCAATGCGTGCCATTGTTGTTGGCAGGACGAAGAGAATTTTACCTGTCGGATCCAAGGGGATGATATGAATGAAATTCTGTCGGATTACCGCCGGGCAGACCTCGTCGTATGGAGCTTTCCCCTCATGTTCTATCATTTTCCTGCGGCGATGAAGCGCATGCAGGAGCGGCTGTTCGTTATGCTCTCGCCGGAACTTGTGCGCAATCAAGCGGGCTATACCGTGCGTCCGATCGGGGCGAAGTTTTTTTCTTCCCCAAACCGGCGCGAAGTCTTTATTTCCACCGCGGCTTTTCCCACCGTCGTACACAATTACGAAGGCGTACAGGCGGTTTTGCGCATGCTGTATGAAGACAGGGCCGATGAAATCTTCATGCCGCAAAGCACCTTGTTTAATCAGCCGATCATGAAACGAAAAATAGCCCGATACCTGGACCTGGTCGAGTCGGCCGGCGCAGTTTACAGTATGACAAACGGAATCGACGCCAGGCACCGCGCACGTCTGCAGGAACTTCTTTTGGACGAAGACTTCTACATACAAGAGTCCAATCGGCAAAATGAGAAAACGGTCGATTCTTTCTAAAACAAACGGCATGGGATGCGTATACATCCCATGCCGTTTACTGTAGACTAAGTCGTTCTTGTAGAGCCTCCCGCAGTTTGGATCGGAAAAATGGCTAAAGGAGAAAAAGGGTTTCTCCTTTAGCCGGCATTCGGAGTGAGCGGCAGAGCCTGTGGGCTAAGGCGGAAATTGCGCCACAGCCGCGTTCTTGTGGCACGCTTTTGCCACTGTCGCGGCTGTAATTTCCGCCGTGCCCCAACAGACTCCCGCGAACGGAGCTGTCGGCGGAGGAGATCCCTTTTTCGACCCCTATGCTCCGTTGGTTTGTCTTCGCGCGTGTCTCTTTTTTTCTACTTTTTGTTTCTTGCCGCATAATCCAGCGGGATAATGTGATCAAAGAGATCGGCTGCTTCGCGGATTTTTTCTTCCGAGCCGAGCACGCACAGATAATTTTTGTCCATAGCTTTCCGGAGCATGTCCGCATGCGCCTGCAGATCCTCCACCCGGGTATGGAGGGCTTCCTGCAGATACTTTTCCACCTGCGCATAATCGTAACCGGTGATATGGTACGACAGCGCGTGCAGGCCTTTGTCACGGGGGGACAGGGGCGGGTCAAAGCGGTTGATTGTGCCGATGATGGCATCTTCCAGTTCCCGCTGCGACAGCTGCAGATTCTCGGTTACATCGCCCAGTGTATTGTACACATCGATTGTTTTTTCCAGCTGCGGATCGCGATAGGAATAGGTGGAGAGCGTCCCGCGCGCCTGGATCGAGAGCCCGGCCCCGTAGGCGCCGCCTGTAGCGCGGATCTTCTGATGCAGATACTGTATGCTCAAAATGGCGGCCAGAACCGTGAGCGAACCCGAATACGGAACGCCTAAGTCACGCAGACTGGCGCCTTTGGATACGTACTGCACGCCCGCAGCGGACAAAAAGGCTTCTTTGTTTCGCTCTTTGCGTTCGTATTCCTGCGGTTCGGCCGGCAGCAACGGGATCTCCCGGATCAGCTCCTCCCAAACGGCGAATCCTTCGTGGAAGGTTTCTTTGTCGGTGGTTACATTGACAATCAAACCGTCCCGGCGGAGCAGCTTGGCATATACCTTTTGCCAGTTTTCCTTGTAGGCCGCTTTTTTCTCGTCAAAATGCGTCGTTATTTCCTGCAGGGTGAAGTAGCTGTCGAGCCCCGTGATTTCCTCACGCAGGGCGGCAGCTTTGCTGAAATAGGACATCACGCGGCTCATAACCACCGCGTGCCCGGACGAAATCAGGCTCATATCCATGGTGGAACGATCTTCCAAAAGCACTTCCTTCAGCCGCTTGTCATCCTCAAAGACACTTTCAAAGAGGATCTCCCGAACCATATCGATCGCTTCTTTTTGCCTGTCTGCAAAGAATTTCACCGATACGACCAGTTTGGGCAGCGGTTCAGCCGTGTCAAAGTCTTCAAAAATGCTGGGGACAATCGACAAACCGCCGGCTACGCGGTAGATCGCGTTGTATACGTCTTCATAATCGCGTTTTTTTGTGGCGACATCGCCCAGGAAAGAAGCCACATGCGACACATCCTGCAGTTCCTTTTGTGAAAGATGCGAAAGATCAAAAACCAGATCGGCATATACGATCCGGCCGGTGAACACATCGTTGTGTAGTACCGTGGCCTGTTCCACCTCCAGCGGACGGGAGTCGATCCGGTCCACTTTGGGGGAAAGGTCTGCCAGCGAAAGATGCGGGATCGTCTCTTTGTCTTCCGGTGTGTCGGCGGTGTCGCGGAAGGTATCCAGCCGCTCCCCGGCTTCCCGGAGGGCCTGTTTTTCTTCCTCTGTCATTTTGGCCAGGCGCGCGGCCAGTTCTTCTTTTACCGAGCGGTCTTTTTCATCAAAAAGGCCGGGCTTCGGCGTGGCAAGAATATCCACCCGATGGGGATTGTCCAGTATGCGTTCGCGGACGAATGATTGCAGGGCTCCTTTTGCCAGGCTCTCACGGAAGGTCTGAAACGGCGCTTCAAAGTCCAGCATTTCCAACGGATCCGCATCGTACAACGCGCTTCCGAGCACCTGAATAAAGCGAACCACACCCTTGGCTGAATGTCCGGGACCTTCAATCAATGCGAATTCGATTTTGTTTAACGCGGCATCCAAAAGCCCGCGGTCGATCCCTTTTTCTGCGATCTGTCGGAACACTTCTTCCACAATGCGGGAAAAATCGTCTTTTCGGGCGCGGTCGGTATTTTTTGCCAGTATGCCGAACACCCGGTGTATGCCGTCATTGTAGGGCGAGAGAAAGTCTTCTCCGATCCCTGCTTCCAGCAGCGCTTTTTTCAGCGGGGAGGCCGACGATTCGATCAGCACTTCCTGCAATAGCAGGCTCATGAAGGCTTCCTGCGGTTCGGTGGAACGGCCGATCAGCCAGCTTGTGCCCAGCCAGTCTTTGTTTTCCACCGTATCGGTGAGCGCCACATGATAGTCGAACGCGACCTCAACCGGTTTTTTAAAGGGTTTTTGTTCGGCAATGTCCGAATCGACGGCTAAATACGCATAGTCCTGCAAGAATTCCTGCGCATGCGCCAATTCTTTGTCCAGATCGCCGTCGCCGTAAAAGTACAGGATACTGTTGGACGGATGATAGTAGTTTTTGTGAAAAGCGAGAAACTCTTCGTAACGGAGATTCGGTATCTCGTAAGGATCGCCACCGGAATTGTGCCGGTAGATCGTGTCTTTCAAAAGCTCGGCATTCACACGATCCAGGATCTGCTCTTCCGCATCGGACATCGCCCCGCGCATTTCATTGTAGACGATGCCGTTATAAGAAAGGCCGTCCGCGTCGATGCGGCAGATCCAGCCTTCCTGGCGGAAGATTTCTTCTTTTTGATCCACCAGCGGATGAAAGACCGCATCCAGATACACATCCATCAGATTGTGATAGTCGGTTTCGTTGCGGCTGGCAATGGGGTAAATGGTTTTGTCGGAAAAGGTTATAGCATTTAAAAACGTCTGCAAAGATCCGCCGATTAAGTCCATAAAGGGTTCTTTGGTTCGGTACTTTTCGGATCCCGAAAGCACGCAGTGCTCCAGAATATGTGCCACGCCGGTGGAATCCGCCGGCGGTGTACGAAAGGCGATGCCGAATGCTTTGTTGTCGTCGTCGTTTTGTATCTTGATGGCCCGGGCCCGGGTGCGGTCATGCTGCAAGAGCAACACCGTGCTGTTGATCGACGGGATGTCCCGTACCTCTGTAACCGTAAAGCCGTGTTTTTTGTCTCCTTTGTTCATACTGCCTCCTCATTTGCTGTTCTCTTCATTATACCCTACGGACACCGGGCCGTTTCATGATATACTAAAGACGAAGAATGAATTTAAGGAGGCAAATATGGATCTGTTTACACAAATCAAAGACAAAGTCAAAGCAAAAAAACCCACCATTGTTTTTCCCGAAGGATTTGACGTCCGCGTAATGGGCGCGGCGGGCCGTCTGGCCAAAGAAGACATTATGAACGTCATCGTTTTGGGAAACACCGATGAAGTGAAAAAAGCGGCGGAAGAAACCGGCACAGACCTTTCTTCACTCACGCATTACGATCCCGCTACCTACGAAGAAACCGATGCACTGGCCGATGCCTTTGTCGAACGCAGAAAAGGGAAGATCGACAAAGAAGGCGCCTTGAAACTCCTGCAAGAGAATGTAAACTATCTGGGCACCATGTTAGTGTACACCGATCAGGCGGACGGTCTGGTATCCGGTGCAGCCCACGCAACCTCCGACACCGTGCGGCCGGCCCTGCAGATCATCAAGATGCAGCCGGGCTACGGAAAAACTTCCGGTGTCTTTATTATGTTAAAAGACGACGAGCAACTGGTGATGTCCGACTGTGCAATAACTATTGCCCCCGACGCCAATGACCTGGCAGAAAACGCCGTGCTCTCGGCCAAAACCGCCAAAGCATTCGGCATCGACCCCGTCATTGCGATGCTGAGCTTTTCGACCAAGGGATCCGCAGAATCCGAAGAAACGCTGAAAGTAGCCGAAGCCACCCGCCTTGCCAAAGAGAAAGATCCGGAGCTTGTAATCGACGGCGAACTGCAGTTTGATGCGGCGTATGTAGAATCGGTCGGCAAGTCCAAAGCGAAAGATTCGCCGGTTGCCGGTCGTGCCAATACCTTTGTCTTCCCGAGCCTGGAAGCCGGCAATATCGGCTATAAAATTGCCCAGCGCTTAGGCGGTTACGAAGCCATCGGCCCGATCCTGCAAGGTCTGAACAAGCCGGTCAACGATCTATCCCGCGGCTGTTCGGAAGAAGACGTATACAAACTCGCGCTGATCACAGCGGTACAATCGTTATAAGAAACAAAAAGAGCGGGAAATTCACCCGCTCTTTGTTGTAAAAAGGGGTAACTATACATAGAGTCCTGCGTCTTTATCGTTTGGAAGGAGGCCATTGGATGAAAAAAATCCTCATACTCTTTGTATTGGTTATACTGGTCGGCTGTACACCGACGGATACACCGGGTTCGGAAGCACCCGGTACCGAAAAGCCGGAAGGGATTCCCACAGAACCGGCAGCGGAAGATACGGTTGTAACGGAAGTAAAAGTGATGATGCCGGTGGATGTATTTAATCCCGGCGGGCTTTTGGCTGTGACGCTGGAACCGGAACACAGCACGCTGGTGGTGCTACCGGCCCGGGCAGTGGAAACCATGGAAGTAAAGCCGGGCGATGTCTTAGCGGTAACCCACGCCGGGATCTTTCTGGAATCCTATCCGTTGCAGTTCGGAAGCGTAAAAGAAGTGGAAAAAGTGCGGGAAGAACCGGATCAGTTCGGGCTGGTCATGACGGTATTTGATGCATTGGCCGAAGATTCCGCCCTGCTGTCGGGTATTGCTAAAATCGGTGTCGATTTATCCGAAGCGGACAATCTCACGGAAGCAGAAAAACGGGCGCTCCTGTGGCAATGGGAGAGTCAGAGGGAAGAGGAAATCCTGCCGGGAACATTCGATGAACTGGCAGAGCAGGGAGAAATCGACAAAGAGAATCTGGTATGGGAAGAGGGTGTCCTCTTTTCGTTTGCCGCGAATGCCGCCGATGCGGCAAAAAAAGAACTCACGTATGAAGCGCAAATGTGGCGCTCGGGTACGGGAGCGGTCGGGACGAAAAACGCGAAGGCCGTTTGGGAAAACGGCGCCTGGACGCGCACGGGCGGGGAACACTATGTTTCCAAACAATAAGTATGCATCCGCGTTTTGTGGCTCTTTACGAAATTCGGCAAAAATGATACACTAAGCGAGTATTCTCTGCACAGGCAACCGGACCTGTGCCGTAGACCATAGGGAGGTGAACAGAATATGAACAAATACGAAGGGGTGTTTATCTTTTTCCCGGATGTGGAAGAAGAAAAACGAAATCAAACTTTCGACAGAGTGAAGGCAATCATTGAAGCAGACGGTGCCATTGACGAGATCGATGATTGGGGTATTCGCAAACTCGCATACGAGATTGAAGACTACCGCGAAGGTTTCTACCGCATCGTTCGATTCTCGACAACGCCGAAAGCGTTGGCGGAAGCGGACCGGATTCTTCGCATTTCGGATCCCGTCATGCGCCACATGATGATTCGTTTAGAGGACGAATAGGAGGAAACCCATGAATAATGTCGTACTAATCGGAAGACTGACCAAAGACCCCGAGCTTCGCTATATTCCCTCAACGGGAAATGCAAATACCCGATTTACGCTCGCGGTGGACAAGCAGCTTTCCAGAGACAAAAAGCAGGAAATGGAGTCAAAAGGACAACCGACCGCGGATTTCATCAATATCGGCGTATGGGGAAAGCAGGCGGAAAACTGCGCCAATTATCTTGCCAAAGGCCGTCTCGTTGCCGTGCAGGGTCGTATTCAGACCAGCAGCTTCGACGGACAGGACGGACAACGCAAGTATTGGACCGAAGTAGTGGCCAGCAATGTCCAGTTTCTCGAATGGGGCGACGGCCCTCGTCAGGGCGGTCAGCAGCCGCGCCGCGACGAAGGCTACAATCCGGACGTAAACGTGGACCCGCCCATGGACGATCAGTTTGAAAGCGCCGGATCGGATCCGTTTCCGTTTTAAGTTAGATAAGGAGTAAAGGATCATGCAAAGAAGATACCGATCCCGCCGTAAGGTTTGCAGCTTTTGTGCAGACAAATCTTCGACGATCGATTATAAAGACACCAAGAAGTTAAGCAAATACATTACCGAGCGCGGCAAAATTTTGCCCCGACGCGTAACCGGCACCTGTTCCAAACATCAGCGCAAGCTGACAGCAGCGATCAAAATCGCACGCCAGGTAGCCCTGCTGCCCTATAGCGCAGACTAAGAAACGAATCCAAAGAACCGTAGACTCTGTAAAACCGGAGAATACGGTTCTTTTTGTATGCTTATATTAGTGCAAACTATCAATCGGAGGATTAATATACGGGCCGTACAGAGAAAACACCTTAAAAATGCTAATTATATTGCAAACGATTCGCCGCTGTGATAATACATTCTTATGCCAATACTGTGGCACAGTAAGAAACAAAGGAGGTTCCGTTTGGGACTCACATCGGCGATCGGCCCCGCACTGGGCGTTTTTGTCGTTATGCTGGGTCTGATGTCTGCGATCGGCGGACCGATCGCCTGGCAAAGACTCTCCATCATCGGCGCAGCTCCGACGGAGTTGACGGCGGCCACGATGGCGGCACAGGCGCAGGGCCTGGAGCTGGGCGGACAGGGCTACGGTTTGATCAACTTTGCCAACGCCTCCTGGGTTATGGCGTTAAACGGAAGTGCGTGGCTGTTGACGACGGGACTGTTTACCGACAAATTAGCCATTGCCACCAAAAAGATCTCCGGCGGGGATACACGCAAGCTGGCCATCATCGGCGGCGCGGCCATGTGTGGTGCTTTTGGTTATCTTTTCGGTAACGAACTGGCAAAAATCGTCAATCCGGACCCGCAGGTGAAAACCTATGCGGTGGCCGGTATCTGTGCTGTGGTGGCCATGTTTGTACTGGACCGCATTGCGCAGAAACATCCGAAGCTCAAAGAACACACGCTGGGGCTGGCCATGCTGCTTGGCATGTTTGGCGCGGTCGTGTTCAAACGAATCATGAATATATAAGGTGGATCATATGGATAATAATGTACGAACACAGGAGAACGGTTACACCGAAACCTTTACCAGACCCATTATCCGATGGGGACGGATTACCAATTTAGGCGCGATGTTTCTCTGCTTCCTGCCGCCTATCGCGATTGCGACCATATACAATACCATGCCCCCTCTGAAAGATATTCTGGCCGGTTGGGGTTTAATTTTCTCGATCTTCGGTATCTACGCGATCGTGGAACCGCTGTCGTATTTCCCCGTACTGGGCGTGCCGGGCACGTATATGTCTTTCTTATCGGGGAATATCGGAAATATGCGCGTGCCGGTCTCTGCGGTGGCCCAGGAAGTCATGGGTGTGCAGCAGGGTACGCAAAAAGCCGAGCTCGTATCCACACTGAGCATTGCGGGCTCGATTATCACGAATGTCGTGGTTACAACTATTGCAGCTATTGGCGGCGCAGCGCTGTTCAGTCTGTTTCCGCCGGTTATCATTGAAGCCTTTACGTATGTGGCTCCTGCGATCTTTGGTGCTATGTTTTCTATGAACGCGGTCAGACATCCGAAGCTGGGCGCTTTTGCCATTGCTTTGGTTTTGTTTATGATCCTTGTTATTAGAGTGCTTCCTTCGTACGTCATCATTCTGGTTGCCGTATTCGGTACAGTGGCTTTCGGTCTGCTGACAGAGAAGAAAGGGAAACAGAATTAGGAGGAAACGGTGAATACGGAACGTATTTTAGAAGTAGCCGAACGTTTGTCGGAACAAGTCATCGCCTGGAGAAGAGATCTCCATCAAATGCCGGAATTAGGCGTGGATCTCCCGAAGACGTCCGCCTATGTAATGAAACAGTTGGATGAAATGGGCGTGGAATACGAGTCGGGTGTCGGCTTGGAACACGCGATCGTAGCGGTTATAAAAGGAAAAGAAGAAGGCAAAACCGTTGCCCTGCGGGCCGATATGGACGCTTTGCCGGTAAAAGAAACCACCGGACTCGACTTTCAGTTTGCAGGCGACCGCATGCACGCCTGCGGACACGATGCGCATACCGCGCAACTACTGGGTGCGGTCAAAGCGATCAAAGAGCTGGAAGGCGAATTTAAAGGCACGGTCAAATTCCTGTTCCAGCCGGCCGAAGAGATTTCCGCCGGGGCCGAGCCCATGGTGAAAGCCGGCGTTTTGAAAAACCCCGATGTGGATTATATCATCGGTCTGCATGACGGCAATATTTCGCCGGATATGGAACCCGGCCGTTTTGCCATCAGCACCGGCGCCATGATGGCCTGCCTGGACCGCTTTACCTTAAAAGTCATCGGCAAAGGTTCGCACGGCGCGTATCCGCATCAGTCGCACGACACCCTAGTGATTGCCAGCCTGATCGTTGTCGGCATACAGGAAATCATCGCGCGGGAAATCGACCCGGTGGAACCCGGTGTTATCACACTCGGGAAATTTCATGCCGGATCCACTTACAATGTCATTCCGGGAGAAGCCGAGATTGAAGGAACCCTGCGTGCCGTCACCCAGGAAACCCGCGACTATCTGGCAAAACGCATCGGCGAGGTTGCCGAAGGCATTGCAAAAACCTACAAGGCTACCGTCGAATACGACTATTTGGGCGGCGCGCCGCCGGTGATCAACGATCATGAAGTGGCGACCCGCGTCCACGACTCCATCGCCAAAGTGTTAGGCGAAGACCGCGTGGACTATATGGAACGCCCGGTCATGGGCGGGGAAGACTTTGCCTATTATCTGGAGCAGGTACCCGGCTGTTTTATCTTCATGTCGAATCCCCTGCCGATCGACGGAACCGTGTATCCGCACCACAATCCGAAGTTTGCCCTGAACGAAGCGAACTTCAAAGACGCCCTTGCGGCCTTTTTGCAAATCACCTTCGATCTGCTGGAAGCATAGCAACGGCAACACAAAAAAAGACGCCGCGGCTGCCGCACCCCTGTGCGCGCAGCCGCGGTTTTTTCGGTCGTATTTTCCATTCCCGTCCGCCTGCGTTATAATAGATAGGATAAGGAAAGGGGGTTTATGTATGCGGGACAAGCATTTACAAACGGTTTTGGCCGTGTTTGCATCCTTCGGTCTGTTGCTGGCCGGCTTTTTTGTGTTTCCGCCTGCGCTGGCCGCCTTTGCCATTCCTCTGGTGATGATTGCTCATGTGTACGGGCTAAAAACACTGGCGCCGGGCCTGGGAGTATTCTTTTTACTGATTCTCCTTCTTACAGACCTGGCAACCGCTGGCGTCGTCTTGCTGATTGCCCTGCTGTTTGCTACGGCGATCCCTTATGCGTTTCGCATAAAATTCGATCCGTATCAAGCGGTACTCGCCCTGACGCTTTGTCTTTTGGTGATTATGGGGGCATTAAGTATTGCGCTGCACTATATAAACGATCTGGGTCTGTTGCAGGCCATGGAACTTACGCTCAGGGAAGTGATCGAGCGGCAGATCGAATTATTGGAAAGTGGCGGCATTTCATCGATCGAGATCCTGAATCTGGAATACAATCTGCGCCAGGCGCTGGATCTTATGATCCGGATTTTGCCGGCCATGCTGTTTGTCGTCAGCTTTTTTACCTCGCTTGTGCATTATCTGGGTTCGGCACGGCTTTTACGCTACCGGGGCTATGGTATAATTAATGCGGGAAACTTTAATCAATTTACGCTTCCATCCAATATCATTATCGGTGCGTTGGTGACCTTTGCGGGGTCGTGGCTTTTGAACCAAACCGGCTTTTTACACACCGAAACACTGAACACGAATTTAGTAGTTATTTTCTCCCTGCTGTTTTTGGTGCAGGGGCTGGCCGTCGCGGACTGCTTTTTAGCCAAGCGCCTGCGGCTGGTGACACGCATTGTGATTCCCTTGCTGCTGGTATTGTTTTTGCAGCTGGGCCCCCTGTATGTTCTTCTGGGCATACTGGATGTGCCATTGCAATTTAGAAAACGAATTACCTACAAAAGAGGAGACGAATGAAAAAACGCCCGATAGACATTCAATCGCTTGGGCCGCCGATGCTCATACCACTTGTTATCAGTATCGCCCTGGCATTTTACAATCAAATACTCGGCTTTTTGGGCTTTTTGCTGACGCTGTATCTGGCCTGGCACATACTGAACCAAAAAAGAAAAGACGACGAGAAGTTCGTGCGGTATGTGGAAAGTCTGGGGACAGACTTTGACGCCGCCGCCAAAAACGCGGTGTTCAGTATGCCCTTTGCCCTGGCGCTGACCGACGGCACAGGAAGACTTTTATGGTACAATACGCGCTTTGCAAAAATTGCCGAACAGGAAGATCTGCTGCGTAAAACCGTATCCGAAGCCATTCCCGGACTGGCAGTGCAGGGTCTGACAGAAGACGATCCGCCGATGGAAGTCGACCTGCGCGACGAAGGCTATATCTTTTATTTCACCTTGCAACGAAACGAAAAAACCGAAGAGGTGGAACGCATTCTGCTTTACGGTTTGGACTATACCGAAGAGCGCGCGCTGAAAAGAGCCTACCGCAAGGAATCCCTCGTACTCGGTCTGGTTTTTTTGGACAATTACGATGAGATCCGCTCCGGCGCGGGAGAGGCGGAACGAAACATTATCTTTGCCAATATCGACAATCTCATCAGCCGTTATTTTGCAGACCACAACGGACTGGTGAGAAAATACGAATCCGACAAATATCTCGTCGTGCTCGATTATGCCGAAGCATCCCGCATTATTGATAAGCGTTTCGACCTGCTGGACAAGGTGAAAGGTGCATCGGAGGACAATGCCCTGCCGCCTTCCTTGAGTATCGGTCTGGGTCTGGACGGACAGACGCCGCTGGATGCCTACACAAGGGCCCGCACCGCAATGGATGTGGCCTTGGGCCGCGGCGGGGACCAGGCCGTTGTAAAAGGCGAAGCCGGCATGGACTTCTACGGCGGAAAGAACAAGGCCGTGGAAAAACGCACAAAAGTCAAATCCCGCGTCATTTCCCACGCGATGCAGCAGCTGATCGACCAGTCGGACCAGGTTTTTGTCATGGGACATAAAAATGCCGACATGGACAGCTACGGTTCCGCGATCGGGGTCCTGGCAGCCGTGCGAATGCGCGGTAAAAAAGGCTTTTTGGTGCTGGGGGAAATCAATCCCTCCATTGCGGAGATTGCCAAAGTATTTGAAAATGCCCCCGAAGAAGTGCGCCCGCACCGGATCGACGGACAGGAAGCGGTCGACCGCTTTACCAATCAGTCGCTTCTGGTCGTGGTGGATACACACCGGGCCAATTCCACGGAAGAACCGCGCCTTTTGCCCAAGGCAGGCCGCATTGTCCTTTTGGATCACCACCGACGGGGCGCCGACTATATACAGGATCCGACGCTTACGTATCTGGAACCGTATGCTTCTTCCACCAGCGAACTCGTAACCGAAATGCTGCAATACATGGACGATTCGCAGCAGCTGAGCAAGTTGGAAGCGGAAGCGCTGCTGGCGGGTATTATGGTAGATACAAAGAACTTTTACTATCAGACCGGCGTGCGTACCTTCGAGGCGGCATCGGTTCTGAAGCGGGCCGGCGCGGATTCCATGGCGGTCAAACGATTCTTTAAAGACGGCTTTGACACCTATCTGGCCCGGGCGGATGTTGTGAAAAACACCCGCATCCTGTCCGAGCATATCGCCATCGGGCGGCTGTACGGACAGTCCGAGGAGGCAACGCTCATCGCTGCACAGTCGGCCGATGAGCTGCTGGGTATACAAAGCATCGACGCATCGTTTGTGCTTTCGGAAATTGCCGGCGGCACGCATATCAGCGCCCGATCCCTGGGGGATATTTCCGTGCAGCTGATTCTGGAAAAACTCGGCGGCGGCGGGCACCAAACCAGTGCGGGCGTCCAGCTCCGATCCACGGATATGGACACCGCCGAAGAAAAACTGATTCAGGCGATTCAAGCCTATGAAATGGAGGAGACAAAAAAATGAAAGTAATTTTATTGGAAGCGGTACACGGCTTAGGCGAAGCCGGCGAACTCGTAAACGCAAAAAGCGGGTATGCAAGAAACTATCTGCTGCCGCGCGGACTGGCGCTGGAAGGCACAAAAGCCAATATTGAAGAATGGGAAGTGCGCGTAAAAGAAAAACAGGAGAACGAGGCAAAGGAAAAAGAAGAAGCGCTTGCCCTGAAAGAAAAGCTGGAAGAAACCAAGCTCGAACTTTCCGTAAAAGCCGGAGAAGGCGGACGCCTGTTCGGTTCCATTACGAGCCAGGATATTTGCGTGGCACTGCGCGACCAGGGTATTTTGGTCGACCGAAAGAAAATTGAACTGAAAAACCCGATTAAAGAAACCGGCACGCTTACCATACCCGTGCGCGTCTATCCCGAAGTGACGGCGGATCTCACCGTCAACGTCACCGAGGCGTAATACCGGTGGAAGAACGGGGCAGACAGCTCCCGCACGACTTTGAAGCGGAGCGCTCGGTCCTGGGAGCCATGGTACTGGATAAAGAAGCGCTCCATATCGGATTGGCGCGAATCGACGCCGACGATTTTTATATGCAGGCCTATGCCGATGTGTTTCGTGCCATCAGCCGGCTGTCGGCGGAAAATGTGCCGATCGACACGGTAACGCTGGCTAATACGCTGCGCAAAGAAGGCCTTTTGGACGCGGTGGGCGGGATCCCCGCCCTGATCGAACTGTCCGAATCGGTCGCATTAACCTCCAATGTGGAGGCGTATTGCGAAATCGTAAAAGAAAAATCCACACTCCGGCGCCTGATCCGGGCGTCGGAGACAACGGCCCGCCACGCTTTTGAAGCGGCAGAGCCCGTGATGGACATACTGGAAATCGCGGAGAAGGGCATATTTGAAATCACCTCGCAAAATCACAATAAGGGACTGATCCCCATACGGGAATCGCTGACCGATACGCTGGGACGGATTGAGGAACTCTCCAAATTCGACAATCAGCTCACGGGGCTCACGACCGGCTACACGGACTTGGATCGCATGCTGTCCGGCATGCAGAAGTCCGACTTTTTGCTGCTTGCAGCCCGGCCGTCCATGGGAAAAACCGCTCTGGGTTTAAACATTGCTTTTCATGCCGCCTTGCGCGACAAAGCCAAAGTGGCGATCTTTTCTCTGGAGATGAGCGCCAATCAGCTGAATCAGCGGATGATCTCTTTTGTATCGGGTGTGGAACTCTCCAAAATCATTTCCGGGCAGATTGAAAGCGCTGACGAATGGCTGAAAGTAGCGGATGCCGTAGCTCTGGCCGGCCAACTGGACTTATATATTGACGATACACCCGGAATCTCTCTGACGGAAATGCGCTCCAAATGCCGCCGCATGCAGATGGAACACGGACTCGATCTGATTGTGATCGACTACTTGCAGCTGATGACCGTGCAGTCGCGTTCGGAAAACCGCCAGCAGGAAATATCCCAGATATCGCGCGGCTTAAAAGCCCTGGCCAAAGAAATGAACTGCCCGGTTCTGTCTTTGGGACAATTGTCGCGTGCGCCGGAACAACGGACCGACCATCGCCCGATCATGAGCGACCTGCGTGAGTCCGGCGCGATCGAACAGGACGCCGATGTGATCCTCATGCTGTACCGGGACGAACAATACAACGAAGATACTGAAGACAGAGGCATTGCAGAGGTTCTTATCACCAAACACCGAAACGGTCCCACCGGGCGGGTCCGGCTGTATTTTCAGCACGAATGCACGCGTTTTCATACGATTGCACCGGGACCGGGGCAATGATCCAACGCACCCGGGCTTATCACGAGCGCATCACAACCGGGGATCTGTGTATCGTCCCTATGACCGAAGCCCATGCGCTGGCCATGAAAAACTGGGGCCGGCATCCATCGAGTCTGTATCGGGAGTATAATTATTGCGATATGACACAGGATGCGCTTCGCGTATGGTTTAAGGAAAGAAACAACCGGACAAACCGGTATTACAGTATTTTGCAGAACGGGAGTATGACAGGTTTTATCGGGCTGAAAGAAATTGCACCGCTGCGCCGGCGGTCGGTGCTGGGTTTTTCGGTCGATAAAAACAAAGAAGGGGAAGGCATCGGGGGAAGTGCCCTGCGCGCCTTTTTGCCGGTGTATTTTACGCAGATGGGTTTTGCCGTGATGGATCTGTACGTGTATGCGTACAATGAACGGGCCATCCGTCTGTACAAAAAGCTGGGATTTCATCTGGTGGATACCACGATGGATCTGTTTCGCAATCCGGCGAATTTCCCCGCAAAAAACGAAGAAGAACAATATGAAGACGCTTTCTACCGAATCGAAGAAGGCGTCTATGCAAAAGTGTATCAGATGCGCCTGCATGCGCGCGATGTCGGGAGGTGGCTATGAAATTTCTGCTGGAAGACTGGAAGATCGACCTGGGCGAAACGCCCGTGGAGAATATGTTTCTAAACAGCTATATGCCCATGGCACCCGGCGACGCCGTCAAGGCGTATCTTTTTGCGTACAAAATTGCCTATGAAAACGGCACGCTCACAGAAAACCTGTCCGATATCCTGCAGATCCCGAAGGATCGTCTTACCGAGATATGGGACTACTGGGAAGAGCGTGGCCTTGTGCAAAGGCAGGGCGAAACCGTGTGTTTCCGAAGTTTGCGCCAAATGTATTTAGGCGTAGAGACGCCCGACTACTACGCAAATCCCGAAGAACTGATCGAAGAGGCACAGGATACGGAAACCGCCATGATGATCGAACAGATCGAGTCGATCCTGACGGTGGAACTCAGACCCAATCAGACAGCGCGGCTCTTAACGACACTCGCCGACTATCCCATGGCAAAAGAAGTGGGGGTTATGAGTTTTTCCTATGCCTTTGATACGCTGAAAACCAAAGACTTTGACTATGCGCTGGGCGTGTGGCGCAAATGGTATATCGCCGGCGTTCGTACCATGGACGATCTGGAAAAGCATCTGATGAAAGAAAAAGAACGCACCGAGACGCGACGGCAAAACAAAAAACCGAAAACCACAAGCTTTACCACGCAGGGGCAGGGCCAGGATCGTTTGTCCGATGACGAGATGAAGGCACTGATCCAAAGAAAAATGAAAAAACAAAGGCGGACCAAAGCATGAGCAGCCATCGCGTAGACTGGATTCTGACGACGCGCAGGCAGGCGGCTGAAGAAGCCGCCCGGCAAGTGGAGGAGAAACTGCTACAAAAGGACGCCTCATACAGGGAAGCATCCCGTGAACTGAAACAGACCGGGGCCAAACTCGCCCTGGCGCGGGTAGGCGGGGCCGACACCAAAGAGCTGGAAATGCGCATGCGCAAATGGGAAAAAATCAAGGCGGAGCGTCTGAGGAAAAACGGTCTGACCGAAGCGGATCTCTTGCCGCGCTACACCTGTCCGGTTTGCCGGGATACGGGCCGAAAGCCCGGCGGCGGCGACTGCGACTGCAAGAGGCAGCTTGCACTGGAGCAACTGTTTGAAGAAGACCCTTCCGCCAAAATGCTGAAAGAGGAAACTTTTGCCACCTTCGATCTGTCGTTGTTTCGCGATACCAAACAAGGCGAAGAACCGGAGTCGCCCCGTTCCATGATGCGCACTATGCGCAGGGAGGCATTGGCGTTTACCGAAAACTTTGCCAGGGAAGGAGACAGAAACTGGCTTTTGTACGGTCCGGTCGGCTCGGGCAAGTCGTTTTTGTGCCACGCTATCGCGCGCGACATGATGGACAAGGGGATCCCGGTGGTATACCAAACCGCATACGGGATGCAGGAGTTGTTTCAGTCGGTGCGCTTTGCCCAGGCAAAAGACCGGGCCGAACGCGAAGGAGCATTAAAACGCCTGATGGAAGCGGATCTTTTGGTGATTGATGACTTAGGCACAGAAACCGTACATTCGGTCAGTGTCGCGCATTTTTTTGAATTGTTGAACGACCGGCTGCTGGAGAAAAAAAGCACCATCATCTCCACCAATCTGGAACCGCCGGAGATCGAACGGATCTATTCGCCTCGTATTTTTTCCCGCCTGTTCGGGCAATACGAGATGTATAATATTTTCGGCGACGATCTCAGACTGCGTGTATAAGGAGGAACCCCATGGTTAAACGGATTTACATTACGCGCCGCGCGCCGTTTCAAACGGAAGCTGCGCAACTGAAAAAAGCATTGCAAACCCATTTCGGTATACAGGCCGACTGGACCCTGCGGGAAGGGTACGATCTCCGCCTGCAAACCGATGCGCAATATAAAGCCCTGGCAGAAAACATTCTTTTGGATCCGGTGACAGATACCCTGGAGACCGAGCTGCCGCAAGCCGCCTATACCCTGGCTGTCGAACAGGTGCCCGGCCAGTTTGATCAGCGCGCGGACGCGGTCAGCCATTGCCTGGGGATCGCCGCAGGCAATGACGACACCCAGGTGCGTACCTTCCGCGTGTATCAGACAGACAGCGCCTTGTCTGCAGAGGAAATCAGCCGGGTGGAATCGTATTTGATCAATCCCGTGGAAAACCGGAAGAAAAATCTGGACAAACTGGAATTCCCGGCTTATCCGACCGCGGATCCGGTAGCTACGGTAGAAGGCTTTATCGAAAAAGACGAAAACGAGCTGGCGGCCTTTTTGGAACAGGAAGGCTTTTCCATGTCATTAGGGGATCTGCTTTCCGTACACGATTATTTCAAAAACACCGAAAAGCGCGACCCCAGCGTAACCGAACTGCGCGTTTTGGATACCTACTGGTCGGACCACTGCCGTCACAGCACCTTTGAAACCGAACTCAAAGACATCCGCTTTGGCGAAGGCCCGTATAAAGAAGAACTGGAAACGGCTTTTGCTGCCTATATGGCCGACAGAAAAGAAGCCGGCCGGACGGAAAAACCCATCACCCTGATGGATATGGCCACGCTGTATGCACGGGTCACCCGGGCAAGAGGCGGGCTGGAAGATCAGGAGATCTCCGAAGAAATCAACGCGGCGGCCATTTTTGTGCAGGTGGAAAGAAACGGCGTAAAAGAGCCCTGGCTCCTGCAGTTTAAGAATGAAACCCACAATCACCCCACAGAGATCGAACCTTTCGGGGGCGCGTCCACCTGTGTGGGCGGTGCCATCCGCGACCCGCTGTCCGGTCGCGCCCATGTGTATCAGGCCATGCGCATTACCGGAGCCGGCGATATTACGGCCCCCTTGTCGGAAACCCTGCCGGGCAAACTCCCGCAGAGCGTTATTTCGAAAACCGCGGCCGAAGGCAATTCCTCTTACGGAAATGAGATCGGTCTGACCGCCACGTATACGGAAGAGATCTTCCACCCGGGCTATGTAGCCAAGCGCATGGAACTGGGCGCTGTGGTGGGCGCATCTCCGGCCGATCACGTGATCCGCGGCATTCCGGAACCGGGCGATGTCGTGCTTTTGATCGGCGGAAAAACCGGCCGCGACGGCGTGGGCGGTGCAACGGGTTCCAGCCAGGAACACACCGAAGACTCCGCCGAAGAATCCTCCTCGGAAGTACAAAAGGGCTGTGCCGCCGAAGAACGAAAAATCGTCCGACTGTATAAAAACAAAGAAGCCGCCCGGCTCATCAAGCGCTCCAACGACTTTGGTGCCGGCGGGGTGAGTGTGGCGATCGGAGAAATCGCCGACGGGGTAGCCATCAATCTGGACGCCGTGCCGGTCAAATACGAAGGCATGGACGGAACCGAGATCGCCATCTCCGAATCACAGGAACGCATGGCTGTCGTGGTTGCCAAAGATGATGTGGACCGCTTTATCGCGCTGTGCGAGCAGGAGAATCTGGACACGGCGATTGTTGCGGAAGTAACCGAAGAAAAACGCGTGGTCATGCACTATCGCGGACAAAAGATTGTGGATATGGGACGCGAATTCCTGAACTCCGCCGGGGTCCGTGCATCGCAGGAAGCCCTGCTGGAAAAAGAAGACAAGGACTTTCCCGGCATTGCCATGGCCGATACCAAAGAAACGATCCTGCATAATCTGACCCTGCCGCAGAATGCATCGCAGCAGGGGATTGCCGAAATGTTTGATGCCACGGTCGGCCGTACAACCGTACTTTTACCCTATGGCGGCAAAACGCAGCGCACCCCGCAGGAAGCGTCGGTGCAGACGGTGCCGGTAGACGGCGGTACGAATACCGCCAGCGTGCTCACCTACGGCTTTGACCCGTATGTATCCGAATACGAACCCTTTGTCGGCGCACAGTATTCGGTGGTGGAAGCCTTGGCCAGACAGGTCGCCGTCGGCGCACCGTATAAAACGGCCCGCCTCAGCAATCAGGAATACTTTGAAAGACTGGGCGATCATCCGCACAAATGGGGCAAGGTCGTAAAAGCGCTCCTGGGTCTGTATACGGCGCAAAATGCGTTTGGAACCCCGTCCATCGGCGGAAAAGACAGCATGAGCGGCACCTTCCACCATATCGACGTACCGCCCACCTTAGTGACCTTTGCCGTTACGGTATCCGCCGCAGACAAAACGGTATCGGCGGAGCTGAAAGAAACGGGCAGCATACTGGCACTCCTGCCGCACCGCGGAAAAGAAGGCCGTCTGCCCGACTACGACGCCCTGCAAAAAGGATGGGACGCGGTGCTCGCATTGCGCGATGCCGGTCGTCTCTTGAGTGCTAAAACCGTAAAACGGGCCGATGCGGTCACCGCCCTGATCAAAATGGGACTGGGCAACGAGATCGGCTTTTCGGTGAATCTGAAAGACGTGGAAGAAGCTTTGCTGCCAGGTAGTCTGATCGTGGAAGTAAAAGAGGGCGATCTGCCGGAAGAGCTGATTGCCATTGGCCGCACCCAAGCGGGCCTTATGGAAATAAACGGGGCAGCGATCGACTTTACAGAAGCGCAAGAGGCGCTGGAGTCCCGCTATGCCGAACTGTTTCCCCTGCGGGCAGAGCATACGGAAAAAGAGATCTGCCAATACGAAACCCATGCACAGTCGCCGGTGAAAAAAGCCGCCGGGAAAAAACCGCATGTGCTCATCCCGCTGTTTTATTACACGCACAACGAATACGACTACAAAGAAGCCTTTGAAAAAGCCGGGGCCGAAGTGGAAACCTTCGTGCTGCGGACACAGGATGCAGCCATCACGGAAAACAGCCTGCGCGATCTGGCGGAAAAAATCGCAAACAGTCAGATCCTTGTGCTTACAGCCGGCGATGAACCCGATGCGGGCGGCAACTTTATTGCCACCGTGCTGCAAACAGATCCCGTACGAAAAGCGGTAGAAGCGCTCTTGCAAAAAGACGGCCTGCTGATCGGTACCGGAAGCGGCTTTAACGCCCTTTTGAAAACCGGTCTGCTGCCCTACGGCACTTACCGTACACCGGATGAAACGGCACCGACGCTGGTAACCAACGAGGTCGGGCGCTATGCTGCACGCATGGCCGAGGTGTCGGTTGTATCCAATGCATCGCCCTGGATGGCGGACTTTGCGCCGGGCACACGCTTCACACTGCCGATTGCCACCCGATTCGGCCGTCTGATTGCCCCCAAAGAAACCGCAGAAGCCCTGTTTGCAAACGGACAGATCGCCTGCGTATTTACAGAAGACAATCCGACCGGATCCGTTTGCGGCATCGAATCGCTCACCTCACCCTGCGGACACATTATCGGACGCATTGCGCACGCCGAACGCTGCGCGGACGGTTTGCTGCTGAATGCCGGCGTACCGTGCGGCCAGGATATTTTTGCCAAAGCAGTTTCGTACTTCGCGTAAAACTGCAAGCGAGTTGTTAAAGTATTAATCTTTTGATTTCATGTGTAGAATTGAATGCGACTGGGTATATGTATTTTGTACAAGAAATGCAAAGAGATTTACCTAAGTCGAAAATTGAAATCCAAGGAGGAAATGATGGGTATACTTTCATGGTTAATATTAGGCGGACTGGCCGGATGGCTGGCAAGCAAGGTAACAGGCAATGACCCGCGTATGGGTGTTGGTGCAAATATCATTGTCGGTATAATCGGTGCCTTCATCGGCGGATTCATTGCGAACAATCTGTTTAATGTATCCGGTGTTACGGAGTTCAGCCTCCAGAGTTTCTTGGTTGCATTCGGTGGATCCATCGTGCTTCTGCTGATTGTAAACGCAGTAACCGGAAAAAAATAAGCCATACAAATGCAAGCCCCGGGCCGTTGGTCCGGGGTTTTTTCCTGAGATCCTCTTTCAAATCTCTAACTTTGATTGAGTTCCCGCGCAGGTTTCCTTATAATAGAAGAGGAGAGTTCTTTGCCGCAGTCGCACAGACACCATAAAGCAGAAGGGAATCCGAATGAGCAACAGCAAACGTTCGCAAACTTCATTTGAACAAATCGGTCGCGACATACACCGGGCTGTTCGCGGAGCGATGCACGAAGTCGATAAAACCAAATTCAGAAAGAAGATATCAAACAATATGCCCCAAAAACCCGTGCGTAAAAATCCTTCCTGGCAGGAGTTTCAAACGTCGCAGGCCAAAAACGACGGTGTTTTACTGCGCACCGATGCCTATGGCGACCCGATCGCCCCGTTTAAGGGGAAATCGATCGGTTTGCAGATCATAGGCTATTTTGCCGGGCTGCCGCTGCTTTTAAGCTCCATATACAATACCCTGACTATGCTGTCCCATCCGATCGGGTCCTGGACGTTTTTCAGCAGCCTGATCACAAATCTGATCATCTTGTATCCGATTACGTATTTTGCCGTTAAAGCGGGGATCACAGGCGTAAAGCTGCACTATGCCCGCCAGCGTTTCTCCGGCTATTGGAAGGCCTTAAAAGAGCGTGGCTTTGCCAGTATCGAACGCATGGCAAAAGAAGTCGGTCGCAGCACGTACCAGGCGCGGCGGGAAATCCGCTTCATGGTGAAACAGGGGTTTTTTGACAAAGCCCATGTGGACCGGGAATACGATATGCTGGTCATCAACGAACCCAATTTTCTGGCCCATAAAAAAGCCGCCATGCTGGAGGCGCAAAAACCCGAAGCTTTGGATAAACCGCAAGAGGAAAAAGAACCGCTGCCTCCGCCTGCGCCGCAGGAAACCGCCAAAGCAATGATCGCAGAAGGCAAAGCCTATATCGAACAAATGGAAAAAATCCGCCGCGGGATCACCGATCGGCAAATGCAGCAGGATCTGGTGCATCTGGAGCGCATTACCTATAATATTTTTACCTACATTGCCAAAAATCCGGAGAAACTCAACAAAATCCGGCGCTTTATGCAATACTATCTGCCGACCACGGTCAAGCTTGTGCAATCCTATGAAGAACTCGAAAAGCAGCCCGTGGCAGGTGCCAATATCCAAAGTTCCAAAGACAAGATCAAAGAATCAATGAAAACCATCAACACCGCCTTTGAACGGCTGTTGGACGAACTGTTTCAAAAAGATGCGCTGGATATTCACAGCGATCTGATTGCCATGGAAACCATGATGGCCCGCGACGGTCTGGGTGGTAAGGACTTTATCCGCATAAGAGAGGACGAGGAAGACGCGTATGGACAAGATGAACAAGAAGGAATTTGAACCCGAACTCACCCTGGAACCGGAACTCACCCTGGAACCGGATCTGGAAACCGAACTGCCCGTACCCACCCTGGAATCCGCGATCGAAGCCGACGCCAAACGCGAGTATGAACTGACACCGGAAGAACAGAAAATGGTCGATGAGTTTGCCAAAAAGATCGATCTGAAAAACTCCGGCATGATCCTGAAATACGGCGCCGGCACCCAAAAGAAAATTGCCGACTTTTCCCAGAGCGCCTTGGAATCCGTGCGGACCAAAGACATGGGAGAAGTAGGGGACATGCTCTCCGGCATCGTATCCGAATTAAGAAACTTCAACGAAGAAGACGACGGAGGCGGCGTGTTCGGCTTTTTCCGCAAACAGGGGAACAAACTGCAGAATATGCAGATCAAATACGACACAGCCGAAGCCAATGTCAATAAAATTGCCGATGTGCTGGAAGGCCATCAGGTGCAGCTGATCAAAGACTCCGCCATGCTGGACAAAATGTATGACATGAACATGATCTACTTTAAAGAGCTGAACATGTACGTACTGGCCGGCAAACAGAAGCTGGAGGAAGTCCGCCGGACCGAAATGCCCGTGCTTCTGGAAAAGGCAAACAAATCCGGTCTGCCGGAAGATGCGCAGGCCGTAAAAGATTTAGACAGCCTGTGCAGCCGCTTCGAGAAAAAGCTGCACGATCTGGAACTGACCCGCATGGTCGCCCTGCAAATGGCACCGCAGATCCGCCTGGTGCAAAACAACGACACCATCATGTCGGAAAAAATCCAGTCCACCCTGGTAAACACCATTCCTCTGTGGAAAAGCCAGATGCTTCTGGCCCTGGGCGTCAGCCACTCCATGGCTGCCGCCAAAGCCCAGAGAGAAGTCACCGACATGACCAATACCCTGCTCAGAAAGAACGCAGAAACGATTAAGCAGTCCACCATAGAAACCGCGCGCGAAACCGAACGCGGCATCGTGGATCTGGAAACGCTCCAGTCGACCAATCAGTCGCTGATCTCCACGCTGGATGAAGTGATGGCCATACAAAAAGAAGGACGCGAAAAACGCGCCATGGCCGAACGCGAGCTGGCCCGTATGGAAGGCGAGCTCAAACAAAAACTGCTTGATGTAAGCAATCGTTAAAATCGGAGGCCCTATGGATCTGAAAGCAAAAATTCGCGTCATCGACGATTTTCCCGAAAAAGGAATCAGCTTTAAAGACATCACCACCCTTTTGGCGGACAAAGAAGCCTATCCCTACGTCGTAGACCAATTTATCAATTATCTGAAAGACAAAAATGTAGACATGATTATGGGCCCCGAAGCCCGCGGCTTCCTCTTCGGCGCCGCCGTTGCCTATGGTTTGGGCATCGGCTTCGTACCCGTGCGAAAACCCGGCAAGCTGCCCGCCACCACCGCCAGAAACGACTACGATCTGGAATACGGCAAAGACGCCCTGGAAATCCACAAAGATGCCCTCTATCCCGGCATGCGCGTCGCCATCGTAGACGATCTCTTAGCCACCGGCGGCACCATGCGCGCCACGGCCGAACTCGCCGAAATGCAAGGCGCCAAAGTCGTCGCCCTGGGATTTCTCATCGAACTTTTAGACCTGAAAGGCAGAGACAAACTCGCAGGCTACGACATTTTGAGTCTGGTGAAATACGAACATTAAATTGATTTAGTTTAGAGACCCTCGTATTGATTTTTAATACGAGGGTTTTTTATGGCTCTACACTAAATGTTGGGGTGGGTAACCACCTCAGCATTTTTCTTTTGAAAAAGAATACACCTGTCTCAAAAACCTTTACAATTAAAGC
>JGI24710J26742_10001005_pt1 | contig 26190 bp, 24 predicted proteins | sample BioPla2DNA2_FD_26742 | JGI IMG/M metagenome (IMG submission 26742) | reverse complement strand
CTGGGTTTGCAGTTCTTCATATTCTGTCGGTAGCCCCTCATCTGCATAGGCACTGAAAGGCATGCCTGGCATAATCATCATCAGAGCAATTACTAAACAGATTACCCTTTTAAAAACATTCTTTTTCATGATTTGTCCTCCTTTCTTTGATATTACTTGTTTATTTGTAATATTTTGCTTATCCATATTTGTATCGTCTATTAACAACTTATCAATAATCATTAATTAAATACACCTCCTTCCTTATTCTGACATTGATAAATCTATTTATAGAAACAACTAAGCACCTCTTGGAAAGGTTGTTGTTGCTAACAAAAGATGTTATTTTGGCTATGATTTAATGAAAATGCCCGGCTCCGGTATCTGTCTTATTCGATAAAAAAACTGCAAAATAGTAATTTATTTTGCAGCCGAACGGTCATTGCATTATGCTTTAGACTTCATAGCTTTGCGTCCCTGTCTTTCGACAGGTTTGCCCATATATGATTTTAGTATTTATTTGTTAAGAAATATTCTGTTTTTATTTAACCTAAAATTTACATACGTTTTTATCCTCTGACATTTATGCCATCCATGGCTAAACAATTTGTTCTTCCGCCATTAAATCGATGAAAATTTCCGTAATGTCCGGGTCGAACTGCTTTCCTGACTGTGACTGTATTTCTCTCAGAGCTGCATTTTTTGTCATCCTGGTTTGGAAGGGTCTGTCATTAACCATCATGTCATATGCATCAGCTATGGCAAATATCCTTGCAACTAAAGGAATTTCATCATTTTTCAACAAGCCGGGATACCCTTTGCCGTCCCATCGCTCGTGATGTGTTAGAATCAGCTCGTCGATAGTCGATGCTCCTTTAATTTCTCTTGCAATGTAGTAGCCGATTTCGCTGTGCCTTTTTACGTCTTCCCACTCTTCCTTGTTCAGCCTGCCTTGTTTTTGAAGAATATCCTTAGGCACGCCGATTTTCCCTATATCATGAAATTCGCAGAGAAGATCCAGCTCTTCCTTTTCATTTTCAGAAAGATTCATAGCTTCTGCCATCATCATGGTTAGCTGCTTGAGTCTGTCGTAATGAGATTTGGTTTCATAAGTGATTTTTTCCAGCCTATTCCTCAGGAATTCTATCATGGACAGCTTGGCTTCCTTGCTTTCCGTCAGCTTGTTGAAGTACATCCTGTCTTCTGCCTTTTTCAATACCTTATTAATATCTTCATCAAGGGAAGTCTTGGTTGCTACCCCAAAGCTTATATTGATTTTAATGTATTCCAAAGGATTGTTTTCACATTTTCTCTTTATTCTTTCGACAATTTTAAAAGCAGTTTCTTCAGTTGTCATGGGAAGCAAAATCACAAATTCATCTCCGCCAACCCTGCTGATAATATCCTCATCTCTAAATGACTTGCTCATTATCTCAGCTGATTTCTTAAGTGCCTTGTCGCCCATGCTGTGACCGAATGCATCATTAATCAGCTTTAGTCCGTTTATGTCACCCATTATAAGGCTTATAGGAAGCTGTCTCCTTGTATCAAGCCTTATCATTTCTTCCTCAAAGAAGTTTTTGTTGTATAATCCCGTAAGTTTATCCCTGTATAGGAGATCGCTTTTGTCTTTAAGATAAAATACGTTATTTCTGCCATTAAACTGCTGTTTCAGTTTTAAATCCGTAATATCAACATAGTAGATTATAAGCTCATTCTCGTAATTGTCGGAATCAGTAAAAATATTTACAAGATACCACCTATCCTGCCTTTCCATATACAACTCATACTTTATTTTTGAATTGGGAATAATGGTTGAATAAAACTCCTTAAAACCAAATACATCCATGTCTACCACTATTTCCGAAAACCTTTTGCCTAAAACCATGCTGGGGCTGATACCGACAGCATTGCTAAAAGAATCACTCGCATATGTCATTATATAATCAATAAAGTATCCCTCTTTATTGTAAATCGGCTTGAATTTTAAATAAAAGTCAAATTTTGAATTATATTCCACGTGATCACCTCATTAATATTTACTGGCCGCTTAATTATCTTCATTATAATTTTCGGCAATTACATTTCTATTTATCATCGGTTTAATTTTAATTACTTTTTAATTACAATTTAATTACAATGGTATAGGGATACTCTATGAACGTATGACAGTCTCCAAAGACAATGGAATAGCATTGAATAGAACATATATACCCGCTGGCAAATCGTATAAACATGTTATAAAATTAACTAAAAATATATAAAAAAATACAACCACTTTTGTGGTTGCAGTTCTGTGACCAAGTATTCAATATATAGGCATTGCCATGAATATACGTGTGTCATTGCTGCAAATGACCGGCAGGGTGTCATTCTGAGAGCTTCGGCTCGAAGAATCTCATGAGATCCTTCGCTACCACTCAGGATGACAGAGCTATTATATCACAAACTTGTATTCTCCGAAAGCAAGGGCTGGAAAATCATACTTATTTCACTCTTGTTTATCTTTGTATAATCTCTTAAGTTTTCAGTGAGTCTCTCTTTTATAACCTCTGTTCCGTTTTCTCTTACATCATGAAGCAATACCAAAACCTGATTATGATTCCAAGAGGTGAAAACATCTCCTTTTCTTAAAGACTTCTCAAGAACCGGGAATACATCGTCTATACCCTTTTTCAACCCCGATTCACGATAATCATCGGAACCGCGATTGATTGTTATTATACAGAGGTAATCATTTTCATTATTCCGAAGACATTTCCTTTTTTGAATGTTAAAAAGGAATTTAAAATAATCGATACTGCAGTACATAGCCCCCATGGGAGACTCTTCTTCAAAGTTCTTATTAATTATGTTTATGTTCAAATCATTTTTTTGCAAAGAAGTGTTGTGGATTTTTTGCAAGAAAACCGTAAACCTCTGGGACGGTTTAGCATCAAATTCCTTTTCCAGCATATTCAATGCATACTCGTAATGATTCAATGCCGTCTTGTTCTGACCCATCCTCAGCAGGGCATCCATCAGCTCAATATGTATATTTTCTTCAAAGGGCTCTATCAGGAGTGCTTCTTCGCACAGGGTTACGATTCTTTCATTTTTATCATTTTTCTTCAATAAATCTAATAATCTGAACAACGTTTTCAGATACAGTCTCTGATAGTAATTTCTTGTGGGAACCAGCCAGACTTCATAAGCATTATCCGACAAGTACAAGCCCTTATAAAGGCTTATTGCCTTTTGAAAACAATCGGCAGCTTCGCCAATATTATTTTTTTGTAACTCTATTTCCCCTTGTTGAATGAAAGACTCAAATCTATCAATATCGATTTCAGTATTTTCTCCGAATTCAAGGCAGTAGTAACCGTTGGTAAAACTAAGGTTCAGATATTGTTCGCCATCTTCCCCCTCGGGAATCACGGAACTGATTACCTTTCTGAGACGAAAAATCTGCGTCCTCAGCATGTTCTTCGGATCATCAGATTCACTGTCAGATAAGAGATTGTCAATTATGGTTTCAGGAAGGAGCTTTTTATTCCTAAAGGTTAGAAAGTATTCAAAAAGCCTGTATATCTTATACATCCGGCTTGAGTCCTTAAGTAGCGACTTGCCATCTGCCTTTATATCAAATTCCCCTAAAGTACAAATATAAAGTTTCATTGTTTCCCCCCTAAGTATATACCTGCAACTTATATTATTATATATTACCATAAAATTCAATAAAAAGTTTTTTATTGTTCAAAATTTCAACAAATTGATGCCAAATTATCGATTTTTTTTACAAATTCTTAAAAAATATTAAGTCCTTATTCTGTTTGCCATGAGTAATTCCTCAATTAATTGGGAGGGCTCTCCCGGAACCACTATGTTTAATTCATCCTTTGCCCTGGTCATGCCCACATAAAAGATTCTGCGCTCTTCCTCTAATTTCTTTTCATACTCGTCTTCGTCCAAATTCTTTTTATCAAAATTCATCTCCCGCAAATTATCAATAATATAAACCCTGTCATACTCCAGCCCCTTAGCACTGTGAATGGATGTTAAGGTGATATTTGAACCCTTGTTCTCCGATGCCTTTTTTATCACATCTTTCAAATTTTTGATTTTATTGATAAACTCCCCTATATCTCCGCAATATGCCCCAATTTCCTCCAAAATCTCCAATATGTGAAGAGAACTTGACAAGCTGTATCGACCTTCCTCCTGCATTCTCTCCAAATAATTTAGATATTCCAGGTCAAATTTTATAAATCTTATAGCATCGGACGGCCTTAGCCTGTTCAAATAATCGATATCTCTTTTAAACTGCTTAATTTTGTCGTAGACCTTATAGTCAAAGTGCTTATAACCGTATAAAATGTCAAAAACACTCTTATCCTCCTTGCTTTCCTGAACAATCCTGCACATACCTTTGGTAAAATAAGTGTAGCTTTTGTAATAAATCCTTGCATAAGCATCCCTGTCCTTGTGGTCGACTGCCAAATTCAAAAAAGCAAGAACATCGTAGAGTACACCGCTGCTGAAAAACTTGGTTTTATCCTCTTTAATGTAAAAATCAATCTTATTCTCATGCAGGCGGTTAGCCGGTATCATAGCAGACATATTGTACCTGAATAAAATGCCTGTGGTCTTGTTTTCATCCTTTGACTTTGCAAGGATTTCCGTAATCAGCTCAGCCTGCTCTTTTCTGCCCTTAACCTTGATTATGTTGATTTCTTTTACTTTTTTGTTGTCTGTTTTTATAGGTTTTTTATATCTGTTTTTGTTTATTTCGATAAAATTCTTTGCACCTTCCACAATATACCTGTCCGACCGGTAATTGTTGTCCAGATAAAAGATTTTGCCGTCATCATATATGTCTTTGAATTTAAGCATGAATTCCGGATAGCTTCCCCTGAATGAATATATGGCCTGGTCATCGTCCCCCACCATGAACAAATTGTCACGGGTGATAAGCTTAATCAACTCATGCTGGATTTTTGACGTATCCTGCATTTCATCAATCTGCACATATTCATAAGTATTTAAAATCTTGTCTACGTAACTTTGAGAATTCGATAATATTTGATATGAATAAGTGAGCATGTCGTCAAAATCTATCAATTTATTTTGGGACTTGTACATTTTATAATCATTGTAAAGCTTGTCAAACCCCTTTATCTTAATCCCATGGTCCCTGTATTCTACCGGAGCCAGCATCATATTGTCCACATATCCGATTGCGGAAGATAAATTTTCTATTTCTTCATCGCTGACATAGCTGAAATATGACCCGGAATAATAGTTTCTGAGTATCTCCGAAAGTGCCTGATAATTATTCGTAAGTAATCTAAAACTAATGCCCTTTCTTCTGTAAAAATCCCTCACAATTTTGTAAGAAAAGGCATGAATGGTTGAAAATTCAGTTTTTCTTTCGTCATTTAGCCAAATCGAAGAAAATCTTTTCTTCATGTCATCGGCTGCCATTTTAGAAAATGTAAGAGTCAGAATCTTTTTGCCGCACTTATTTTCAAACAAAAGCCTGCCTGCCCGAGCAATAATAACGGTTGTTTTTCCCGAGCCCGCCGTGGAAAGAACCAGGGCATTTCCCTTATCGAAAGAGGCCGCTTTCATCTGTTGGCTGCTTAATTCCAACCCCTTGGTATTTTTCAAATAATCAAAGTACTCCATTTATCACCATAAATTTTCGGCATTCCGGAATGGACCTGAAATGCTTGCCAAAATTGAACATTATTTAAAATAAATATACCGGCACCAATACCGCCTGCATTACCTTTAATGCGATAAACACTAGCTAAAATAAATACATAAATAAACTCATCACAGCTGTCAAAATCATTCCCACCGCCAATATCAAACAAATAGCTCTGGTAATTCTACTTGTCCTTTTATTCATTTCAGTCCTCCAACTCATAATATGGTATATTGTAACACAAAAAATTTGCCTTTTCCATTGTATTTTTTGTTGCATATTATATAATGATAGAAAAACCCTTTGATATTCCGAGCGTATGCGAAGAACCTCAGATTTTGTCGAACAATGCGGAAGGATTTAGCGCTTTGTAATCCTGAGCGTAAGCGAAGGATCTCAGGTTTTGTCATCCTGAACGTAGTGAAGGGCCTAATGCTTTGTCATCCTGAGCGTAGTGAAGGATCTCAGGAGATTCTTCGAGCTGAAGCTCTCAGAATGAGACTGAACCAAATTTGCTCAAAATTTCAAGTAATGTGTGGATATTTTCTTAAAAAGGCCATTTTATTGCTCAAATTTTCAAGTTTTGTGTGAAAATCGAATTTGTTACATAAAAAAATCACACATTAATTGAATTTTTGAGCACTAAATCAAAAAGACGCGGAAAAAATCATGAAGAAGAAAACTAAATCATATCAAAAGAAAGCACTTATTGCTCTGATTACAATTATTATAATATTTGCTGCAATTGCAATAGCGGAAAAGCTCACGGAGCCCCTGGGCTATTTTTACCCTGATTACCCTCGTACAGACATCGGGCCTATACTGGAAAAAGAAACCCTCAGCGATGATGACTATAAAGAGCTTTTTTATCAGACAGGCCTCGGAAGAAGTGCTATAGATGAAATATTGAAAAATGACCCGTCAGCGAGGGAAAAAATATTAAAGTTCCAGGATAATTTTTTCACTGAACACAATATATCAAGCCAAAAATTTGCAGTAATCGTAAACCATGAATCACTTGTTGACAAGGATGAAAATAAAATATACGGCTTTGACCTGGCACCCTATAAAAACGGATATGTCTTAGTGACAAAAGCGACCCATTCCTTAGGGTGGAGGCATGGGCACGCAGGAATAGTAACCGATGCAGACAACAAAGAAACCTTGGAAGCTGTCCTGTTGGGACAGGATTCAATGCTTCAAGATATTAATAAGTGGAGGAATTTTCCTTCCTTTATGATGCTTAAATTAAAAGATGCTTCTCAGGAAGACTTGGATGAAATAGCCCGATTTGCAAAGAATAATCTTCTTAATGTACCTTACGGCCTTTCCGTAGGATTTTTCAGCAAGAAAAATCCTGAGCCGGATAGCATAAAAACCACCCAATGTGCCCACATTGTCTGGTATCCTTTCATGCAATTCGGATATGATATTGATTCGGACGGCACCTGGCTTGTGACTCCAAAGGATATTGCAAACAGTGACTTGTTTGAGATAGTCCAAATTTACGGAGTAAACCCCGATGAAATCTGGAAATAGATCAGTGTCATTCTGAGAGCTTTAGCTCGAAGAATCTCAGGATGACAATACAAAAAGAACACTCCTCGAAAGAAATGTTCTTTTTTATGTATCAACTTTTATTAGTCTTCCATTTCAGTGCTTCCGGCGGCATGTACCTCATCATCAAAATCATCGTCAAACTCGCCGTCATAATCATCATCTTCATCATCAAAATCAAAGTCGTAATCATCGTCGTCGTAATAATCTTCGGATAGTTCCAAATCACCGAATAATTCTTCTTCAACAACAGACAAATCCTCATCCAACAAATCTACATATTCATTCAATTCATCTTGATCTTCAGCTAAGTCATTAATTGAATCAGCCATTTCTTCGATTACTTCCATCAAAGCAAAGAACAACTTACCTTCTTTTGTGTCATCCTTTACTTCCAGTCCGTCTGCCAAACCTCTTAAATAAGATATCTTTTCATATAAAAAATCCACCATTTCTTACCTCCTTATACTCTCGATAAATATTCACCAGTTCTGGTGTCAATCTTAATTTTATCACCTATTTCAATAAACAGCGGCACCATTATTTTTGCACCGGTTTCAGTTGTTGCAGGCTTATTAGCCCCGGTTGCGGTATCACCCTTAAATCCGGGCTCTGTTTCAACAATTTCCAACTCAACAAAGTTAGGTGCAGAAACTTCAAAAGGATTGCCTTGATAGAATCTCATCTGGGCAAAGTCATTTTCCTTCAAATACTTGATAGCTTCTTCCACCTGATGATAATTCAGAGGAATTTGTTCATATGTTTCCGGATCCATAAAATAATACAATTGTCCGTCATTATATAAGTATTGCATATCTTTGGTTTCGATATGAGCCAAATCAAACTTTTCCGTGGGGTTAAAAGTCTCCTCCTTCGTAGTTCCGGTCACAATGTTTTTCAATTTTGCCCTTACAAAGGCAGCGCCCTTTCCCGGCTTAACATGTTGAAAATCAACAATTTGCCACAAACCGTTATTCCATGATAAAGTTATACCCTTTTTAAAATCACCGGCTGAAATCATTAATTCGTATCCTCCTTATGTATATTATAACCCGCAGATTGCTGCTTATTCCTTAATTAACGTTCTGCCTGTTCCGGGAACTATCGATACCTGGATAGTCTCCTTGGTTTTTGTATCCGTTATTGTAAAAGTCCCTGCATTAACGGGACTACCCTCATGGGTAAAGCTTATGTAGGTCCCGCTCGGGTTAGAGTAATCTATTCGATACCTGCCGTTAAATACAACTGTTTTCTTAACAGCATGAATATCATGTACATAATAGCAGCCATTGGCAGTATCAATGCTTATGCTATGGCCGGCAGTTTCACTCTTCATGCATTCCATCTGAACATATCTCACGTCAGCAGCAAATTCATCAGCCGCTTTTTCCAGATAAAACATATTCCTGTCAATGGTTATTACGGCTAATGCCATTACGACAGACAGAATTGAGATTGTTACAAGCAATTCAATAAGCGTGAAACCCTTATTATGCATAATTCACCTAAAATATGCCATAGTTCATTTTATAAATTATTTAAGTGTTTGTCAATGTATTTATTTAAATTAGCCATTGAATTTTGCCAATTTGAAGGCTTTGGCCCGGAGAATCTCAGTTGTTTCTCATATAAACCGCCCGGGAAGCCTCATACCTGCAGCCGCCCTTTTCCATTACAATTTTTATATTTACTGCCTTTGCATTTTGAAAACTTTCATCCCTTAAAACCGACAGGTACATTCCTTTAACATAATTTCCAAGCTCAACGGTTGGCTCCATATCCTTTACTCCGTTACTGTAGCGGATAGCATTATTTTCTATATAAAATACATAATTTTCGCTTGTACTGCCATATTTAAATGAAACCTTGTTTACGGGATATTCTCTTCCGGCATTTCTTACGGCAGTCATGGAATATATATCCGTTTTATTTTTTGCCAAACTGATGCAGCTTGAATCAACTACCTTTCCCGTCATGAAATTCAATATATAATGTGCTTGAAAATGCAATTCCGTGTCATTTCTTACTGATTTATAGACTCTGTAATTGCCGGTGAAAAATGAAAAAATTAATCCGACAACAACAGAGGATATCCCCAATGACACCAAGAGCTCAAGCATGGTAAATCCCTTATTTTTCATTTCAATTATTCCAATTTTGAATCCTGATATAATTTCTTACATCATATGTGGTGGAAACTTCATCATAATCGGGCACACAAATAACAAAGTCTGCTCCTGAAATCTTATAAACATTATTTTCATGCATATAGGAGGATTTGAGTATTAACCTTAATTCATTATCGATAAAAAGTAAATTTTCATTCCAAATTTTTATGGAAGGATTTATCTCGGTTTCAATTCTGTTATAAATGTTTGCTCTTAAATGAGTCATATAATTCTCCCTATAAATGTTTTCAGCCTCAACCAGGTCTGAGGGATTAATAGCTAAATAGTCATCCGCCACCTGTAAGGCCGCCTCGATTGATTCATCCATTAAATCACATGTCCTCACATAGGCCTCATTAATTCCTGTTTCAGAGACATAGAAGGATTCCTTTGAATCAATGTTAAACTTTTTAATTTCATACTGTTTGGCCGCAGTATTTAAAACGGATAATCCCATTACAATTACCAATGCAATTACAATAACCATAAGAATTAAAACAGAACCCTTGTTATTCATACCAACCTCAATTATTATGTCATCCTGAGTGTCCAACGGGGACGGTTCTCGGTGGACATTTTTTGATAACAGCACTCATTTGATTGCACTATAATGTCCATTTGTCTTTCTTACTGCAGTGATAAATCTCAAAAGTAATGCTTAAGAAATGTTTGCTCAAAATTTCAATTAATGTGTGAATATTTTTTTAAAAATGCATTTTTTTGTGGTTATTTTGCTCAAAATTTCAAGTATTGTGTGAATAATCGAAATAATTAAGAAAAAAAGCACACATTAATTGAAATTTTGAGCATCGCTATTAAAATTGCGGAATGAATCATGAAATGATTTGTCGTTCTTAGCAAGGCGAAGAATCTCATGAGATTCTTCGAGCTAAAGCTCTCAGAATGACAGCATGTAAGTTATTTATAGCATGACACAGCAATACTCATAGATTATTCAAACCGAAGCCTTTAATATTTGTACTTCGTTCAAAAGACTATACTTCCTTTTAAAGCATAAACTACTTCATAGTCTTTTATAATATCAACCTCAATATAATGCATCCCGTATCTGGCGGGGATTACTCTTATTTCAACGTTGCAATTATCCAAGACACCGGAAACGCTCCTAACATAATACCCTTTCTCCCCGTTATATAGAAAAAGCCCCGTATCAATTTCATCTATTGACCGTGTTTCTTCCATATAATATTGAGCAGTTTGAAATACCATGAATTCTTTTTCGCCTTCCGAGTTAATTTTCTGAGATATAACCAATAAATTCATCAAAGGACATATCAGGGCTCCAAGCAAGGCCAGGGTCATTATTATTTCTACTAATGTCAATCCCCTGTTATTAACAATCCTTTTCATAAGTCTGCATCCGGTATCATGGGCAGTGCATAAACAATCAGGTTAACAGATGCATGAATCCCGTTTTCGATTGTCAAAGCACTTATATCCTCGACTGAAATCATTAATCTGCTGTTTTTAACATCCTCAACAAAGCTAAGCATTTCATTGAGTTCACTGTCAAACTCCGCTGTCACCTTCATGCAGATACCGGCCTTGTCCGAGAGACAGGGCATTAGCTCGCTGAACTTGATGGTGTTCAGTTCTATATTATTTTTCCTTGAGATGGTATTCAATTCGGTGATTATTTCATCATGGAGGATCTCGGTATTTATGTTTAATTTATTGACCTTATTGAGCAGGTTATTTTTATTTTCTTCGTACATGTCCTTCATTTTTATATCCGTATTCATTTTTTCATATTCATGGTAAATGTTCCCGTATGCATGGCCGACCGATAGGTTTGACGGCAGATTAAAAGGGTTCAAGGATATTAATAAAACTAATATTGCAATTACAATTACATATATCAGCGGTTTGTTTTTAAGACTTTTCTTCATTATCAATCACACCCTTAAGCTTTAATACTATGGAATAAGAAAAGGATTGACCGGTTTTTGACTGAATTGACGCCATATGAGCCTTTTCCACCCGGTCAAGCCCCCTTAATTGAGAAAAAAACAAGGCAGCTTCACTCAAAGAAGGAGAAAGGCATAAAAGCTGTGTCCCTTCCTTGTCCGAATAAATTGAAGTTACCTTGGTTTCAAAAGGTTTCAGCCTGTTAATCTCCCTTATCAGACTTGTATCAATACAATCATTTTGCTCCACTTCAAGCTTAAGCTCTTCAGCCCGGCTTAAATAGAGCTTCAAATATTCTGATTGTCTTTTTATGTCTTCGATCTCCCTGTAGGCTTCGTAGTTTTCAGCGTTATCAATATATGATGTCATTTTTGTCATTTCATTTTTCATGGCAGCCCGGTTATTGATAAACCCTAACAAAAGCGAAGATATCGCTGCAATTATTGAAACAATTGCAGCATAAGCAAAGCCTTTCTTAAGCTTTAATCTTGAATTTGTGTTTTTAGCCAATTCTTTGTTATTGGACAGCAAAGCTATAACATTGTTGAAGTATTTGCTTAGTTCAAAACCATTTAGCAAGCTTTCTTTTGGTAAACATGAGATGCTGGTGATTTTTTCACTGTTTATTTTCAAGTTGCTTTTTATATCTTCATTGATTTTCTTATTATTTATGCCATAAACATAAATTTTGTCTATTGACCTGTTTCCGCTTACAGAATAATAGTACCGGATTTGCTTTACTATTTGTGTAATGACAATGCTAACATCAAAAGAAGGTGACTCTGTTTCCTTTTCAAGGTTAATTCCCATAGGTTTCGATATGGTGTAAAAGTCGCAAATCCCATTATTTACAGCCGAAAAAGAAACAGAGTTTTCATTGACATTGACAAATGCTTCAATTCCCCTTTTGTTTAAAACAAAATCATTAATCATGCCCTTGTTTTTATATAATTCATTGATACATAAAGGTATAATGCTAATTTCCAGCAATTTTAGCTTTAATCCTTCCGCAAGTTTATAGCAGCTATTTACCAAATCCTCCGGTATACAATAAACGATATATTCGGCATAAGCTATTTTTTTCTCCCTTGTAATATCAGATACTTCATATATTATCTTATACCTGCTTAAATCTGCCCTGACCCTTTGCTGAAGTTCTATTTGAATCATGGACAAAATCTCTTTTTTCTTCTTTAGCAAAGGAAGCTTAATCCTTCTAATCATAATCCTGCTAGAATTGATTAGAAAAATTGCCTTCCTCGTTTTTATTCCCCTCTTGATTAATTCCTCATTAATTGCATCGACGGTCCTGTCCATGTCAAGTATTCTCCCATCCTCTACAAAGGAACCGTCAATGGACATAGACCTTAAAACGGACAATGTTCTACCCTTCTTCGAAGCTTCGATGATTTTTATATTATTATTAATTTCAAAGGATAAAAACATTGCCATAATACCACTCCTATATGGGATCCTTCGTTTCACTCAGGATGACATTTCACATACAAGCTGTTGTCAGCGTGTCATATTTATTAGTTTTCAGCAAATCTGCCATCACTATAGGTATATGTATTTTCACCAATAGTAAATTCCGTAACTTTTCCTTCTTCATCAAATGAAACTACAATATTTTCAATATCGGCACCTTTCAAATCTTTAGATTGGAACAGTTCATCCTCAGAAAAATTATCGGCAATCAATTGACTTAATGATGGATCTTCAAGAGCATCTCCCCCTGTAGATTCAAGATCCTGTCTTACATACTCAAACTCAGCCAACTTAGCAATACTTGCCAGTGTTGCCATATCGGCATCAACCCTTGCTTCTTCTCTTACCCCCGAGAACTGCGGTATAGCAATTGCCATAATTATAGCAAGTACTGCCAATACCACAATCAATTCAATCAGCGTAAACCCCCTCTTCTTACGCGGCATATTAATGCCTCTTAACATTTTCCAACACCCCTTTTACTTCTATTAATAAAATTCATTAATGAATTTTATTTTCACCTAACTGTTTTAACCATTTCAAACATAGGCAAAACCATTGACAAAACTATAAGCCCTATAACAATTGCCATAACTATTATCATTACGGGTTCAAGAAGAGTTGTCAGGCGCAAAATTGCTGTTTCAATCTCTTCGTCCTGGAAATCAGCCGCCTTGTCCAATACCTCTTCCAGGGAGCCCGAATCCTCCCCTATTTTAACCATGTGACATAATATCGGAGGGAAAATTCCCTGATTTTGGAGCAAGGCGGATAGGGGCAGTCCTCTTCTGACATCTTCTTTTATTTCCAAGACCTTCTTGTATATATAAAGATTTCCTGTCACCCCGGATGCGGTATCCAATGCACTCAGAAGTGAAACTCCGCTGGCTGACAAAGTAGCTAAGGTTCTTGAAAACCTTGAGGCTGCCACCTTGATTATCAGGTTTTTTATTAGTGGAATTCTGAGTTTTAAAAAATCCTTTTTCAATTTAATATCAGGTATTTTCAAAATATAAGAAATGATAAACACAAAAGCAACCATACCCAAGATAATAAAATACCAAAAATGCTTTAGGAACTCGCTAAAACTAATTAGAATCCTTGTCAGCCGGGGAAGAGAAACCCCGGAAGTCACATACATTTCAATAAAAGTTGGCATTACAGACGTTGTGAGAAAGAAGACTACAAAAGTACACACTATAGAAAGAATAATAGGATAAATCATTGCCGAGATTATTTTGTTTTCTATTTTATGCTCTTTTTCATAATGCTTTGAGAGCCTGTCCATAATTAAATCCATATTGCCGCTTAATTCACCGGCTTCCGTCATACTGACGAAAAGCTCCGGAAATGCCCCCTTCCTCTGCCTCAAGGCTTCCGAAAATGTATGTCCTTTTTGCAGTTCCTCATGCATTGACCTTATGTGGTCTCTCAACCTCCTGTTTTCTGTCTGGAGTTTCAAGATTTCCAAGATGTTTGCTATTGTAACGCCCGACTTCAACATTGCATGCACCTGCTTGCAGAATAAGGCTAAATCCTTGGACTTAACTTTCTTTGAGAATATTCTCCCCGAATATGCAAAATGTTTATGCTTTACTTCCACAACCGTATACTTCTCAAGCTTTAAGTAGTCAATTACTTCTTTTCGGGAATCCCCGGAACGGGAAATACTATGCTTTTTCCCGAAAGTATCGATAACACTGCATTTATATGAAACCATTTAAATTCTCCTTATATACAAACTTCATTGACACTGATAATGCCCTTGACCCTGCCTTTATCAAGAATATAGAGGTAGAAGTTGAAGACCCGCAGGATGACGCTACCCCCGTCCCCTTGTCACGTCCCCTTGTCATATTTTATAGACAACTTGGATGTATTCTTCCATGCTTGTGATACCGGATATGACCAATTCCCTGCAATTGTCCTTCAAGGTTTTCATTCCTGCCCCTTCTGCCAGTCTTTCAATCTCGTCATTGCTCTTTTCATTTTGAATGGCATCCCTTATAACCCTGTCAACTTTCAGAATCTCATGAATTGCTGTTCTCCCGCTGTAACCTGTGTAATAGCATTTGGGGCACCCTCTGCCCCTATGCAGGATAAGACTCCCCTTTATCTCTAACAGTCTCTTCTCTGCTTCACTTGCTCCATACTCTTCCCTGCAGTTTAAACAAATCTTTTTCACCAACCTTTGTGCCACTATCCCCCTTAGTGATGCAGCCACCAAATAGGGCTTGACCCCCATATCTCTTAGTCGCATTATGGTTGAAACAGCATCATTGGTATGTATGGTTGAAATCACCATGTGTCCCGTAATGGCTGCCCTTACGGCGATTTCTGCCGTTTCTTCATCCCTGATTTCGCCTACCATGATAATATTCGGGTCCTGCCTCAATATGGACCTGAGCCCCGTGGAAAATAAAAGGCCTGCCTTTGTATTGACCTGGACCTGGTTAATGCCTTCAATCTTATATTCAACCGGGTCCTCTATGGTGATAATATTCTTATTCAGCTTATTCAGCTCATACAGGGCCGCATACAAGGTGGTTGTTTTGCCGCTTCCCGTAGGTCCAGCGGCTAAAACAATCCCGTTTGGCACTTCCAGCAAAGAATTGAATTTTTCCATATTGTCCTGGGTGAAACCCAATTCTTCCTTGGTTTTCAAAAAATTATTCCTGTCCAGTATGCGCATTGCTATTTTCTCTCCATAAACGGTAGGCAGGACCGAAATCCGAACATCAACAACCGAATCATCAATTTTCATTTCAATCCTTCCGTCCTGAGGCAGCCGTTTTTCTGCAATGTCCATACCTGCAATTATTTTAACCCTGGTTGCTATTGCCGACATGATATGCTTTGAAGGGGTAAGAATTTCCTGCAGGTCTCCGTCCACCCTGATTCTCACCCTTAAACTGTTTTCAAAAGGCTCGATGTGAATATCGCTTGCCCCCGTTTGGATGGCTTGATTTATCAATGAATCAATTAACCTGACAACAGGCGCATTGTTTATGCTGATAATATTTTCACATTCATCCCCATCATCAGCAGTCAACGATACTTCCTTGTTAAAATCCTCGGCTGCTTTTTCTGCACTTCTTCTCCCCATATGTTTTTCTATGGAGTTCATTATCTGTGATTTGCAGGCAAGGACAATTTCTGCCTTTTTCCCTGTTTCCGCCTCAACATCCTCTACATGAAATATATTGAGAGGGTCATCCATTGCGACTAAAATTCTGTCATCCCGTATTCTTAAAGGCATACAGCAAGTTTTTCTGGCTGTGGCTTCTGATAGGAGCCTGGCGGCATCTGGATCAAAATAATAATTATCTAAATCTACCGCCTGTATATTTAGCTGGTCAGATAATGCCTTTAACAGAATGTTTTCCGTTATATGGTTGCTTTCAATAAGGATCGCCCCTAATTTCTTGCCACAAGTTTTCTCCTGCATCTTTAGAGCATTATTTAAATCTGATGGTGTTATATTCTTCTGCTTTACCAGAATCTCTCCGATTTTTAGGTAATTGTATAAACTATTCATTATTCTGCCCTTTTTGCGGTTCTTTCCTTTTATTTATTTACTTCTTTGCATGTTTAGGAATTTTATTATAGTATGGACCCCCTCTTTAGTCAATTTAACTAAATGTTTTATTGATTAAGTTTAGAGCCACTTTTAATTACGTACTATTAAAATTATTAAATTATTTGTTGCTAATTTTTTCCATATATGTTAGACGCTTTTATCTCCAATTTGCAATAAAAAATGACGGTTTTTACCGCCATTTTTCGTGAAACATTTTTTTTGGGGACGGTTCTTTTCGATCTTTGGGGACGGTTCTTTTCGTTCTCGAATTGATGACATCACCCCCGTCCCCTTGTCATTCGTCCCCTTGTCATTACATGCGATCTAAACAAATCCATTTGCTCAAAATTTCAAGTAATGTGTGAATAATTTTTGGGAAACAGCAATTTTAAGTAGAAGTTTTGCTTAGATATTCAGGTTTTGTGTAGTTTTTTGTAATATTTTAAATATTAAAACACACATTAATTGAAATTCTGCACACTAATCTTTAAATGATTTTAATGAAGTCATAAATTTACTTTTCATCCTGAGCATATGCGATGGATCTCATGAGATTCTTCACTGAGTTCAGAATGACACCCTGCGGGTCATGACACGTCACCTTGTCATCCGTAGCATCAGTTTGTCATCTTGTAGAGCATGTAGACTACTTCTGCCCTGGTGATTTTATTGTTCATGCCGTCAAAGCTGTCGGAACGGACCTTCTTTTCGTAAAGCATGTTGTTGGCCGTATTGGCCCACCTGAAACTCCAGTTGGGCAGAACTCTGTTCATGATTGTTTCAACTTCGGTATATGAGATTGGGTTGCCGGGTTTAAAGGTGCCGTCATCATAGCCGTATATATATTTTTGACCGGTAGCATAGTTTATTACATTCAAGTAGCTGCCGAAGGTACCGGCATCCTTAAAGGAAGCTGCACTGCCTCCAAACCATGATGTGTTCCAATTGTAAACCCTGCTTAAGAGGGTCAGAAACTCAGCCCTTGAAATGTTGTTATCCGGTTTAAAGGTATTGTCGGCATAGCCGCTGATTATGCCCCGTCTCACATAGGCCTCTATTTCGTCGCTTGCCCAATGTCCTCTTGCATCACGCAAAATTTTGATATCCTTGTCTAAGAATGCACTGAAGGTAGTGCCGGTTGAACCTAAGCTATTGACACTAATCTCTGCAACCAGCAGGTTATCTTTAATAGTGGTAGGTATATACATCCACCTGGAGCCCTGCTGCCTGTATATGCCCCCGCCTATTTTATCACCGTAGTATTCAAAAGTTAATTCTATGGTCTTGCTTTCATCTGCTATTCCCGATGAATTAATCAATTTGACATTATAGCTGTCCGATGCCTTGATAAAGTTTTTGTTTTGATTCTTATATGCATCTATATAAGTAGTGATTATCACGTTTACATCATGATAAAAGGTTCCGGGCTCAATATTAACCGTAAACCTGCCGTCCTGGGTTCCTACGGCAGCTCCGGCAATCGTTACGAATTCCGATGTTACGGTTGTGGAAGCTTGCTGTATGTTTGCTGCCCTGTATGCATCATTGTAGGATTCTTCATATGCTGTTATGAATCCGACAATAAAACCTTCCTCGTACTCATCATAATCATTGCTCAATTTATATGTATCCCTGATTTCCTTTTCCGAAGGCAAATCCCGCTTAAAATTAATATCATAGCCTGCGTAATAATCCTTGACGCCGTTAGTCTGTCCCAAAAGGGAGCCGATGCTTCCGCCGTCGCTTACCCCCTGGTCCAGGGTAGTCTGGTCAGGCTCAAACATGGCCTTATCATAAGCATCTTTATATCCTTCCTCAAATTCCGACCTGAAAAGACTATAAAACGTTCTTACATAGCTTGAAGATTGGTCTTCCAAATCAAACATTGCAGTGACTTCTTTTCTGTCAGGTACTGCTTTAGACCATTTGTTAGCCTCACCCTTCTGGAAGTCCCTGGCGCCGTATATTTCACCCAATGTTCTGCCCAGAGAAGTCGCATAATCTGTTGCTCCGGTTGAACTATCACCTTCGGCTGCATAAATCATTACATTGCTGCAAAGGACCATGAAAACCAACAAAATTGATAAAAATCTATATATAATTTTCATCTGTTACCTCCTTACGAGAACCAATACTTTTCCTACCGGCAATATATCCCCTGCAGTCAAGCTGTTATTTTTCATAATTTCATTCACATAAGCTGCCGAGCCGTACAACCTTCTCGAAATATCCGTTAAGGTGTCTCCCGGTTTAACAACATAGAAATCATATACCGGCTGAACATTCCCTGCCGAATCCTGATTTACCGGATAGAAAGCCTGGAGCTTGTCTATTATGAAGACTCCTACATCGTCTCTGTTAAATGGCATTTCAAAGTATATATGAGTAAGCTTCAAGGGATACAAATTCAAATCCTTCGGCGGAGAAGCTTCTACTTCCGACCAGCCTAACCAGGATATGCCCTTGGATACTTCCACATCAATATCCTGCCCATCCTGGGTCCTGAACCTCAACCCCAGGGTTCCCGGCGAATACCCGAAGGCATTGACCCACATGCTTATAGTGTCGGGAGGATAATTAAACGTAATATTTGCGCCTAAATCCACATAAGCCCTGTTCTCCTGGCCTATGGCAAAAATATTGTACTCGAACCTCAATGAATACTTACCGGACTTCTTAATAGTGGAAGGCTCTGCATCACCTTTGATGTTTTCATTTGACGGTATGAAGCTGTAGTTTCTGATTTCAAAGTCATGGAGCAGGTAGACCTTGGCGTAATCCTTTTCATCTATGGCAGTACCTCCGCCTCCGCCGGATCCTCCGCCTCCGCTGCCGCCGCTGCCTTCTACATATCCCTCGTAGGAAGCAAACAGTGAGCCTTCACTCGGCCCTTCCACGGTCGCAACCTCTATCACTTCGGGGTCGGTATCGGCAATTCCTTCAAGGCTGTATATCTTCAGGGACATATTTCCGGTGATTTCCGAATCGCTTCCCCTTTCCATCAATAGATTATCAACAACGATTCTTCTTGGGCTTGAGCTTAAAGCCTTGACAACCTCGATGGTTCCATCATAGGTGCCCCTGTAGGGTACCGAAATACTCATATTCTTAACGGGCATTTCTCCTATGGTTTCTTCTTCGGGAGTGCTGAAACTTAATTCGCTTATGGTCACCATCTCGTCCGAAATTAAATCATTCAGCAAATATAATATCTGTGCCTGGTCCAAAACGGGAAAATAGTTCTTGAGTATTTCATCCCTCTCCCTGTGGAGCATTTCCCATTCCTTCTTAATGGTGTCTTCCTTCTTAATCATATTTTGCATATCGGTTATTTGGTTATCAAGTTCTGCAATTTCGGTTTCCAAACTCCTTATCTTTTCCGTCTGGGGAACAAGGAGGAAGCGGTTTGCCAAATAAACAATCAATGCAATAACCAGCAAGGTAAGCAGTGTTTTTTCGCTTTTAGTCAGGGGTCTTAATTTAATATTACTACTCTTCAGCTTCTTCATCTATATTCACATCCTTAAAAGTAGTATTTAAAACAAAGTTATAATTGCCTTCCAGATTTTCGATGCTTGATATAAATACGGATTCAACATCATTTATATCTCTTAAGCTTTTGCTGAACTCCGCAATAGAATTAGTATCCTTAGCGACCCCCGTAATTTCCATGTCCCTGCCTTCAGCATTAAAATTAGTTAAAAACAAATTCTCCGGCATCTTTGATTTAATTTCATATATCAAAGCCTCGCTGATAATATTGGATTTGGCAATATTTTTGTCCATTTTGACAATCTTGTCCATTTCTTCCTTAAAGACAGCCATCTGGTTTTCCAGCTCTTTTATTTGCTTGTACTTTTCCAGCGTTTTCGGTTCTTCCGCAATTTGGCGCCTGCCGGCGGCCTGACTTCGCAGCGAATTTATCTGAAGCTGGTTAAAGGCTCCCAGTGCCGCAATTCCGATTATGCAAAGACCCAAAACAATATACAATAAAGCATTTCTGTCAAACTTTAATTCCCGTCTTTCCACATAGGGTTCGAAAAAATTAAGATCTACCATCACTTACTCCGCTCACTCTTATTAGACCGCCTATGGCATTGGCATAATCTGCCAGGTCTCCATAAAATTTAACTTTATCTAAAACATTCAGCTTAACACAGGGGATTTCAAAAAAATTGCCTATGAGGTTTTCTATGCCGTCTATATTGGAATAGTAGCCGTGAAGCAGGATCAAATCAATATCATTTTCCGTTTCTCTGGAGCTGTAGTATCTGAATACTATATCAATTCCGTCAAGTATAACTCCTAAATTTCTCTTAAGTCCCGAAACCGCCGAATTATCCTGTTCAAACGACTCATTGCCCTCAACCGGCCAGGAGGCTTCATCAGAAGTCAAAGCCGCATCTTCATAGACAATGGGCCTGATTTCTTCCTTTACAACCCTTGATATGCTCATCATCCCTTTTTCAATTATGTTAAGGGTAGTGCTCTCATGCTCCAAATCCACGCAAGCGATGGTAATATTCTTGTCATACACCCCGTTTATGCTGTCATTGAACCTGATTAACTTAGTTATGGCATTGCCGGCATAATCCAGCACCAAAGGTTTCAACCCTAAATTCTGCAATAAATTAAAATGGGGCTCGATAATACTCTTAGGCACTCCTATCAGCATTAAATTTTGCTTTTCAACACCATTCTCTTCAACAGTGTCCAAAGGCAAATACTGGACAACATAGGCCTGGGGATCAACGGGCAGGTATTCATCCAGCTGGTAATTTAAAATTGCCCCTATCTGGTTTGCTCCAACCTTTGGAATACTTATCTCTCTTATGATAATATTGGATGAATTTATTACCCCGTAGACATCTCCCCGAGAAACCTTATTCTCCGACAGTCCTCTTTCCAACTCATATAAATACTTATTGGTATCCTTAATTATCCCGTCCTCATATAAATCTTCGGGAATCGGTATTGAAAAGCACTTGTCTATAGTGATATTCTTCTTTTGATACCTTCCTACAACCACCTTTACCCTGTCAGAACAAAACTCCATGGAAATGGTCGTTTTCTTATTGAATAAACCCAAAGTCATCACCCCTTATAATATTAGATTAATATATAAATTTATAATATCCTTTCCCCACAAAACCGTCATATAAAATCCCAAAACTATAAATGGCCCGAAGGGGACAGGGTCTTTCCGCTTTTTAATTTTTGCGGCCAATAAAAATACAGAAATGATTGCACCCGAAATAAATGATAAAAATATATTCAATAATACATATTTAAGTCCCAAAACAAATCCTAAGGCACCTATGAGGGTTATGTCTCCTCCCCCCATGCCGCCCCGGGATATGAGGGCAATGGCTGCAAAAAGGCCTCCGGCAATCAACATCCCCGATATGCTGCCGATTAATTGGGGAGATATGCCGTACAAAAAATAATTTGCCGCCTTATGCATAAGAGCTAAAACCAATATACTCAGTACTAAGCTGTCAGGAATAATCATCTCCTTTAAGTCTATAATAGCTGCAGCCAAGAGGACTGATGAAATCAAGGAGTAAAATATGAAATCAGCCCCAAAGCCGAACCTGCCGTACATAATCAAATAAAGCAGGGCATTGGATGCTTCCACTAGAGGGTAGACGGCTGAAATACCGGTCCCGCAGTACCTGCATTTACCCCTCAGCACCATATATGAAAACAAGGGTATATTATCATACCAACTGAGGGGGTGGCCGCATGCCGGGCAATGGGAGCCCGGCCATGCAATGCTTTCACCCCTTGGTATGCGATAAATCAAAACATTCAGGAAAGAACCTATAATAAGTCCGTATATTACGATTAGCAGTGTCATCGGTTCCTCCTTGATTTTATTTATATACCGTTACCGCTCCTCTACCGGAAGTACGATTTCTTGGTATTGTTACGGTAAAGGCATCTGATTCTCGGGAATAACCGTATTTCGAGGCCCTTAGTCTTATTTGTCCCTCTCTGTTTGAGCTTCTATGTCTGGTCACGGTAGCTTCCTTGCCCGTAGCATTAATCACTATTCTCGGGGTACCGGAGGTAGGGCTGGCTGAAGTCAATCTATAGGTTACCCCGTCGCTGTCAGCCGGTGCTTCTATTACGGGACTGGTGTTTGTCGGCCCTCTGACCGTCAGTTCATTAATACTATCCAAAAGCGCATCCAATTCCGCAAAAGCCATTTCCTCGGTCGGTATGACATTTATGTCAATTTCATCATAAGCGCCGCTGTTGTTAGCAGATGTAGCCTTAATCACAACCGGACCGCCGACGTCAACACCTGTTATCAACCCGTCATCATCAACACTTACAATATCCGGATCCGAGGATGACCAGATTATGGTTTTATCCGTTGCATTATTGGGGCTTATGGTTGCCGTCAAATTTAGGGATTGACCCACTTCAATATTCAGATTATCTCCGTCATCTATGGTTAACCCTGTAACAGGTACCGGGGGTGCATGATAAATGGTAAATTCACCTTCAACAACACCGTTATACCAGATTGAAACCCTGCCGTGCTGCCTTGACAGGACCGCTCCCCTCATTAGCTTGTTGCTGGGAATTTCATCCGATGTATCTAAACTGTCGAATTCCATTATCAGCCTCTTGTAATCCGCATCATCCCTGTATACAGCAGAAGGGGCTCCGATAGATTCATTTAACTTTATATTTCCGGTATCAATAGTCTCAGTTATGTCTTCCTTAAAGGTCAGGACAATCCTATCCCCGCCTTCAAAAACAGCGTGCAAAAGCTCTATTCTCGGCCCGCTCACGTAAACCGCATTAGAGATTTCTTCTTTGCCTATAACACCTCTCAGTGAAAAGGGGGTAACCCCGTAACGGATGTACCTGTTGCCGAAGGTATTGATAAAATCCTCGTCACTCAAGCTCAAGCCGTCCTGGACATCCGAAAACTCCATTATGTTATATGCATCTTTGATGTTCGGTATAAATTTTAAATTTTGCGATTCTTCGAAGGACAATTGTTTTTTTGCCTCATTCCACTCTTTCACAACAAAATAATCATCCGGGTCAGCGCTGGGGGTTTGGCTGATGTCCATTTCGGTTGACATGTACCACCTGTAAACGCTCATCAGATAAAAGTCACTGGTTGCCGGAGTAATATCAATTTCCCTGACAAACAAACTCATGGCATCATCCAGCAAATCGATTACCGGCGGCGTAAGAGTAATCTTAGTACCGTTTCTCCTTATATCTATAACCGGAGGTGATTCAATCTCGGGCACGGGCTCAACATCGGTTCTTTTCGGCCAGAACATGTAAACTTCACCGCTTGGGTCATCATTTACATGTATGTTGTGGCCTTTAACTTCTTTTCCGAACACGGTAAATTTAGTGGAGCCGTCACGTTCATCATCTCTCAGTTCAGATATACTTCCTTCCACATTTTTTTGGTATTTATACAGGATTTTTGTAAAATCCTCTGTTTTAAAAATATTTTGGACACCAAAAGTAATCATAGGTAAGAAAGTAACGGTTATCAACCCTATGAGGGCTAATGACAATATAACTTCTATCAGTGTTAATCCTTTGTTTTTCATGATTACCCCTAATTAGGACCTCCGATATGCCATAAGGCATCAGTAATTTCCATTTGAATTGCCCTGAATATTTCTTCCAAGGCATCCGAATCTCCCGCTTCGTAGAAGACCTTGTCCCCCCTTGTCGCCATGGCTATATCGCCCAAGCTGTTATGGTCTTTGGGAACTGCGGAAAATCCAATTACATAAACTTTTATTGCTTCATTGGTACCTTCCTTGTACTCTCTTACCATCTCCCCAATAACATTTACATACTCTGTTCCCCAGGGGTCCAAGTTACTCCCGTTACCTGCATATCTTCCGTTGGAATAATAAGTATTGTCATTTGCCTTGTTATTATCTATATTGTTGTCACCTGTAACGTAATATCCCGGCTTTACACCGTCATATTCGTATATATACCTTCTGTATTCATGTTCATAAGACCTGTAATAGTAGCGGCTTCCGGAAGTCCTGCTGTAGAAATACTCTGTGTTGTTTTGGATAAAGGGTTCCGTTCTTAAAGCGCCGCTGATCCTGGTCTCACCTAAATCCCTGCTTCTATGCCTGTATTTTGAGTACTCATAAGTTCCGTCATTGTAAGTATCCCCGTAATCAATTTTAACTGTCCTTGAACTATAGGTATCATACTTATATACATGACCGTCCAGAATATATTCGGAGCCTTGGTATGTAGGAGTCGAAACTTGTTCATTGACCATATTTACGCTTGCAAAGGTCGTAACTCCGTCCACCAATACAATCATAAAGTTCTTATTGGTTTTGTTTTTATTTTCATCTTCTTCATTAAAGTATTTTATTTTATAGAATCCTCTCCTGATTCCGTCTCCGGTGTTTGTTCCCCCGTCAGCAGACAGGCCGTTAATTTGATTCCTTATGGTTGATAAGTTGCTGTTTGCTTTCAGCATTTCCTTAGGGTTGTTGGCTGTGCTGCTGAAGGGCACGATGCTTATGTAAATATTGTTGTTTTTCGCAAGAGATTCCACAAGTCTTACAGCTTCAGCCTTCATCTTGGTTATTCTCTTGTTTGAACTGTTGGTTGTGGAATTCCCGTTCATGTTATAAGCCATACTCCCGGATGTATCCAGGACCATGGCTATGACAGCCTGTGCATTTGAAGCTTCATCCAATCTCGCATCATACCTGTAGGCCAATGTATTTCCTTTATTCATATAGGACCGGTCTATGACCTGGAGGGCATTTTTTGATTCCAATTCAGACTTAATCTCTCTTACTATTCCACCCGTCTTTACATTTAAATTAAATTCCAAGAGCTTGTCCTTATCGGGAGGATTATTCTTTATAAACTCCAGATCAAAAGTTACATCATTTATACCCACTACCAACTCTCTCGGGATATGGGTTTTGCTTACATCGTCCCAAACATATTCCAATAATTTTGTGGAATCTTCATTTAACATGATATAGTTCCACTCTTCTGTAAGGTTTTCGTCATCTTCCCTGTGCAGTACAAATACCCCGGATGCATCTCGAATTATGGTATTAATTTTCGCCGATACGTACCTGGTATTAGACTGGACATTAAATTCATCAATTGTTATGGCATGGGCTTTTATCCCTATAAGCAAGGGATTTGTGCCTGTGACAATTATCAGTGATACCAATGCTAACGCAATTAATAACTCAACTAATGTAAACCCCTTTTTAACTTTCATTTTCTTCACATCCTTCTAATTAATCCATAATATATCGAATGGATCTTCGGGATTAAAACATAGTGTCCTCGTATAAGACAAATTGTTCCTGTTCAAGACAGCCGTCGATTTTATTTCAATCCAGCCTTCAAAATCTTCATCGTCAGATTTCTTGGCAACAATACTAATCTTGCCGTTGCCGTATTCTATGTCATTTTCTTCTAATGTTCTACCGTCCGTTATTTCAGTATATTTATACTTGCCTGCCGATATGGTCATAAGTGACGCATATGCCATTTCTGCCCCCGAATAAGCCAAATAATAAGCTTCCAAGTTATCCTGCTGGAGTTTTGCCTGTTTGAGGTTTGAATTAAATATAAATATGATGGATGAGCCCAATATACTGATAACCAAAAATGCAATTAAAACAAATATTAAGGCACTCCCCTGTCTTTTGTTTTTAAATTTTAAACCCATATTTTTCACCCCTGCATAAGCTTTTCTTTATATATATCCCCTGTAATGCATTCAAAACATAAATATCTATATA
>JGI24710J26742_10001003_pt1 | contig 26221 bp, 27 predicted proteins | sample BioPla2DNA2_FD_26742 | JGI IMG/M metagenome (IMG submission 26742) | reverse complement strand
GAATCAATGGCAGCCCTTTTTTTTGTATAAAGGCCTAAATCTACTGCGGTAGAGTTTGGAGAAAAATCAACTAAAAAAATAGCAGCAAGAGCAGCCATCAAAAGAGTCAAAAAAATGGGGAATAAAAATTTTTTCATAAAAATTTCATAAAATAAAGTTTGTCCACATAAAAAGGCGTTAGAATATGAATAAATCTAATAAAAAACTTCTCTTAAAAATAGAAGCTTTTCAAAATAAGCCGATTTTTCTCTATACGCTTATAGGAGCCTAGATACAAAAAAACACCATAGCCACAGAAATGCCTTGCGNAAAGCGAGATGGGATGCTTTNCGAAAATGGTNTTTGAAATTCTTCGCGAAAATCGTGCCAGAAAAGGTGGGATGCGTGCTTGAAAATTGAGAAGGGTATGTGAAATGTGATACGAAAATTCTGACGAGTGTGGCGGAAAGTGTGTATGAAATGCCTTGCGAAAATCATGCCAGAAAATGCTGTTCATCTTTAAATACTAAAAACTTTCCACTTCCAACTTCTAACTTAAAAAGCCAGGCGTGTGTGAGACTTCATCAAAAAAAAGTTTTACTATTTTAATTTGAAGTGGAGTTCACGCTTTGGATGTATTCTTTGATGCCCTGCACGCCTTCAGAAAAGAAATCTTTGAAAGGTGAGGCAAAGGGAGGGTATTTGCCATTGTGCATGCCCAAGACATCGTGCAAGACCAGAACTTGTCCGTCGGTAAAAGGGCCTGCACCAATACCTATGGTGATGGCGTCAACTTCTTGAGTGATTTTTTGGCCAAGTCCAGAGGGGATATGCTCTAATACAATTTCAAAAACACCCAGTTTGGTGAGCAGTTCTGCTTCTTTTAAGATTTGCAGTTCTTCTTGAGGGGCTTTGCCAACTTGCTTAAAGTTTGAAGCGGTTTGAGGTAAAAGGCCTAAGTGTCCTACTACGGCGATGTTGTTTGCCACTAAAGTCTCGATCACTTCTAGTTTGGCCCCTTCGAGTTTTACCGATTTTGCACCTGCTTCTATGAGTTTTTTGGCATTTTCTAGGGCCAGTTTTGCATTGCTGTCGCTCAGGTAGGGCATGTCACTCACAATGTGAGTGTGGGGTGCTCCTTTGGCTACAGCCTTTGTAAAAACTAGCATTTCTTCCATGCCGATTTCTCGAGTGCTAGAATAGCCAAGCATTACATTTGCCAAAGAATCTCCGACCAAAATTTGATCCACTTGAGCCATTTCTGCCATTTTGGCAAAGGCAAAATCATAGGCGGTGATCATAGAAATTTTTTGTGAAGTTCTTTTTTTATTGATGAGTTCATTTACACTGAGCATATTTTTCGAACCTCTTTTAACCACTGTAATGAATGGATTTCTCGTTCGGCCCCCGAGTGGTTTTGCAAATACATAAAAAAAGCTTTTTCCATGAGGGGAATTTTTTCAATAGGTTTATTTTGATTGTAATGCCATAAATCTTTTAAAAATAGCGGATTTGCTTTGGGGCTAAAATGATTGCAACAATTTTTGCACACACAACCCCCTTGATCTAAAAAGAAATCGGCAGGAGCCTCTGTAAGCTCACCTCCACACTTAATGCAGCAAGCGGTAGCAATGCTATAGCCCCACAAAGAGTTCATATTAAAAAGCCAATCCACCAAAACAGACGGAGAATAAGGAGGCTCGTTGAGTTGGGTTAGGGCTTGCACCAACAAGTCAAATTCTTTGTCTAAATCCAAATAAGATGGAGCATAACGCAAAACAATCTCAGCCATCACTTGTGCCATAGCCAGGGCTTCTAAGTCGGATTGCATCTGTGGAAACCATTCCAAAAGAGTCGCCTCTTTCACAAAGTGTAAATCGCTTTTAGAGCTTTTATTAAACACCACTTCACTCATGGCCAGGGGACTCAAAGCATTTTTAAAAGAATATCTAGCTTGCTTGCCGCCTTTCACCAAAAAAGAAAGCACACCATAATGAGCGCTCAAGGCTTTGACCACCCAAGACGAATCGCTATAGGCGTATCGATGCAAGATCACAACAGTAGATTTGACTATCAAAATATCAACCCGGAGGCCAGCTCAAAGGACGGCCACCCAAAATATGTAAATGAATGTGCCACACCGTTTGCCCCGCTTCTTCTTTACAATTCAACACAAAACGAGCACCAGACTCTTCTAAACCTAACTCTTTAGCCAGCCTTTGCCCATGAAACAAAAGTTTTCCCATCAAAGCAGAATCACCCTCTTCTATTTCCATCAAATGAGTGAAATGCTTTTTAGGAATCACCAAAAAATGCACTGGTGCTTTCGGTGCAATATCATAAAAAGCAAAAATCTCATCGTCTTCGTAGATCATCTTGGAGGGGATCTCTTTGGCGACTATTTTACAAAAAAGACAATCATCCATAAATAGAAAATAATAAATTTTAAAAGAAAAAAACTCATTTGAATCTAAAACTAGTGTAAAACTTGAAGAATATAGAAGTCTCACACACGCCTGGCTTTTTCTGAATAGATTCATAAGATTAAAGGGTGCATTATTTATTCTATTAGTTATATTTTAATTATGTTGTACAAGCCTTTTTTTCGTTTTGTATTTTTTCTTTTATTTTTCATAGGTTGGATCGAAGCCAAAGAGGTAAAAACATGGTCTTATGTGTTTTTTTTTGATAACGGTATCAAGGCTTATGTGAACTTTTCTCTTTTGCCTGTGCCTGCTCAAGGGCAAAAGGTGGCTTGTGATTTGTCTTTTTGGAGCCCCAAATGGAAACACCCTAGTGTGGGTAGGCAATATCCCCCCGAACGAATGGTAGTCGATAAGGAAAAGCATAGAATTTCGATCAAAGAGGAGTATTTGATGGAGGGGCCCATAGCCAAAGGGCACCGTGTTTTGTTTAGTGCAGAAAAAGGCGGGAGTTTTTTATTGGATGTGTCTTTTGATTCGGTTATCCGTGCTCAAAAACCTTCTCAAAATTCCTGGAACATAGAAAAAGGGTCTTTTTTTCAAGAGATTTTGATACCCTATGGAAGGGTGAGCGGAAAAATCGCATATAATAATGATACGCTATCGGTAAAAGGCTATGCTTATGCCGACTATTCGGTGCAAAAATCTTTGGGAGTCGAGTCTGTTTCTAGATCTTTTTTGTTTAGCTCCAAAAAATATGCAGGAAGGCTTGGTATTTCTAAAAAAGGAGAGCTTTTTGGTTATGCATTAGAGATTGAGGGGAGCCAAACCCGTATCCTTAGCCCTAAAAGTATTTTACAAAACGCAAAACCTTATGATGGAACCCGTTTTCCTAATTCTGAACTAGAAATTTTATGGAACGAGCCCGTAGAAAGCTTAAAAATTGATGCCTCCAAGGTTTTTCAAAAGTTTTCTGTTCTGCAAAACTTCGATGGTTTTATAGCCAAAAAGGCCATGAAATTTGCGATGGGAGGAGAACTTTTATTTTATAGAGGGCAGACTAAACAAGATCAAACTGTGGTGGATTGGTCTATTTCTGGATTTTAATTTTATGACTATTTTTAGACCTTGTATCGATATCCACAATGCAAAAGTGAAGCAAATCGTAGGCTCTTCTTTGAGTGATTCAAAAGAAACTTTGGTGACTAATTTTGAGTCCGAGCTCCCACCTTCTTGGTATGCAAATCTTTATAAAAAAGACGCTCTACTGGGTGGGCATGTGATTATGCTTGGTCCCGGAAACGAACACGCGGCCAAAGAAGCCCTCGCAGCTTATCCAAATGCTTTGCAAGTGGGGGGTGGTATTCATTTGTCCAATGCGATAGATTTTTTAGAGGCAGGGGCTTCGCATGTGATTGTGACTAGCTGGATCTTTCAAGACGGCCGTTTAGATATGGATAAGGTCCAAGCCATTTCTGATTTAGTTGGAAAATCAAGACTAGTTTTGGATTTGAGTTGTAAAAGAGATAAGGACGGCTGGGTAGTGGCTATTCATCAATGGCAAACTCGAACTTCTACCGAAATTTCAAAAGAAACATTAGAAGAATTAGGAAAGTATTGCAATGAATTTTTGATCCATGCGGCCGATGTAGAGGGAAAGCAAGGAGGTATGGATTTAGATTTAATTGCTTTTTTAGCTGAAAATTCTCCAATCCCTGTAACTTATGCCGGCGGAGCCCAAAGCGTCGAAGATTTAGAGCTATGTAAAAAAATCTCTAAATCCAAAGTCGATTTGACTATTGGTAGTGCTTTGGATATCTTTGGTGGCAAAGGAGCTAAATATAGTGACTGTGTTCAATTCAACAAAAACCAAACAAAAATCGATTAAAGATTCTAGACCCCCTATTTTTGGTCGAAAAGTCACTAGCACTTTTAAGCCTTATTTTGCTTTTAAACATGCCAAAGGTCGAAATGTCAATGTTTTTGTGATCCCTTTCATTGTTTTTGCAAGTATCATCAAAAACCTTCCTTTCTTAATTTCTATGCGGTTTTATTTAAAGAAAGTTCGTAAAAACAAGGATTGCTCTGATATTAGTGTGCTGTATTATTCTGACAATTTGGATGAGGTCAATGGGATTGCCAATAATTTACGACATGTAGTGAATTATATGCAAAAAAATGGTTATAAAGCAGGGCTTGCAGGTTCTGCTTTTAATACAAGACCTACTGGTGTGATAGAAAACAGCTATATTTTTTTGACTCCCCGTTTGTTTTCTATGGAGCAATTGGGCTACGCCAATAGTGAGCTTGCTATTCCAAATTTAAGCCCCGTGCTTAAACTGTTTAAGAGATACCCTCCTGATATTATAGAGTTAGAAACTCCTAGTCCTGGGGCTTGGGTGGTGGCTTTTGGGGCAAAAATCATGGGTATCAAAGTAATTAGTCATTATAGAACCGATGTCCCTACCTACACTAAAACTTTGGTCAAAGAAAAATGGATGCATCATTTGGTGCTCTTTTTGATGCGAGTGTTTTATAAAATGACCATGCCTGTGATCAGTCCTTGTCAGGAATATCAAAAAATTTTACAAGAAGAAATACGAATCCCTTCCGACCAAATTCAGATTTTGCCAAGAGGAATCCCTTTGGAAGATTTTTCCCCTCAACTTAGAGGAAAAGGGGCTTGGACTCGTTTTGCATCGGATCATCCAGTTCGTTTTTTATTTGTGGGTCGTATTTCCAAAGAAAAAGACTTGCCTTTTTTAGAAGATTTGTGGATGAGCCTTCGAGAAAAAACGAGTCAAGCTGAATTATTGTTTGTGGGCGATGGTTGGTATTTAGATTCCTTAAAAAAGAACTTTCAAGAAGCACCCGAGGTGTTTTTTGCTGGTGAACAGGGCGGTGAAACTCTGGCTTCTCTCTATGCCGACGCCGATTATTTTTTGTTCCCTAGTGGCACAGATACTTTTGGAAATGTGGTCGTAGAGTCTTTGGCTTCTGGCACTCCAGCTATAGTCACAGACAAAGGGGGCCCGCAAGATATTATAAAGGGTAAAGATTGTGGATTTGTTTTGAAATTTAGAGACAAAGAAAAATGGTTGGACTCCCTGTTGAATTGCATCGACATCAAGATAAACCAACCTCATTTATATGCACAAATGCGAGAAAATGCCTTTAAAACCAGTCGGATTTATTCTTTAGAAAACACTTCTAAAAATCAATGGGAATACTTTAAAAAACTTTGTAAAAACTATTATAAAAAGCCACAAGCCAAATGAAAAGTCAAAAAAAAGCTTTGGTGGATTGGTTTTTAAAAAATCGAAGCGTATTCCCGTGGCGAGTCCAAGACCCCTATGCTCTTCGTGACGCTTATTGGGTGTGGATTAGTGAAATTATGCTCCAACAAACTCAAGTGAGCACGGTTATCCCTTATTTTGAGAGGTGGATGGAGCGGTTTAAGGATGTAAATACTTTAGCAGAGGCCACAGAAGAAGAAGTGCTTTCTTATTGGCAGGGTTTAGGCTATTATTCTAGAGCCAAAAATATTTTAAAATCAGCTCGAATTATAAAAAAACAGTATTTAGGCATTTTACCTTCTACTAGAAAAGAGTTAGAAGCTTTGCCAGGCATAGGGAAATACACGGCCGGTGCTATTTTAAGCTTTGCATACCATGCCCCAGAAGCCATTTTAGATGGAAACCTCACTCGTATTTTTTCTAGACTCTATTCAATCTCTTTTTTACCGCAAAACAAAAAACAAGCAGACATTTATTGGGCTCATGCCACAGAATGGGCACAATCTCCCAAAGCTTTTTTAGTCAATGAAGCCCTGATGGACTTGGGCCGATTGGTGTGCAAAGTCAAAACACCCAATTGTTCTGTGTGTCCTCTCAAAAACTCTTGCAAGGCCTATTTAAATCAACAAACGCAAAGCTTTCCTCCTACAAAAATAAGACGCTATACAGCATGGGAGGGCTTGGTCCTTGTGATCGAAAGTCAAGATGGATTTGTGTTTTTTGAAAACAGTGAAAGCTCTCCTTTTTTTAAAAATCAGTATTGTTTGCCTCATTTTAAATTTTCAAAAACACAGAGTAAAAATTTTCCCATCCAAGCGGAGTCTTGGGTTTCTTTTGAGCAAGTGATTTCTTTTACATTTGTCGGGGCTTTTAAACACGCCATCACCACCTACAAAATCGAAGCCCAAGTGATGCACCTATTGCTCCATACCAATGCATCTCAAAATGACCCACGGTGGTTTTCTAAAAAAAATCTTTTCGAAAAAANCAGCAATGCTTTTAGCCTAAAGGCTTTAGAGAAAGTCTTTAATTCTCACTAAAAATCTTTTTTAATAGTNGCAAAAAACCTTGTGTGGTTGATATTTCCATTGGGAACCTCTAAGATGTTATCGGACAATAAATGAAGTACCGTGCCTGTCAAGCGAAGCCCTTGTTTAGGAAAAAGCTGAGATAAACTAAAATTCCAAAACCAAGTAGACGGGACTTCAAAAGTCTCTGGATGGCGTAGATTCCATTTCGACTGGCTTCGGTAATGCCACGAATGACTCACTTGCAGTGTTTTTTTGAGAGTCCAATTGGCTTCTATGCTTAAAAATTTTTCGATCGGTTCGACCTCTAAAAACTCTTTGGGTCCCCAAATGCGTTCAAAGCCTGTTTTTGCCTGCACATCAAACCAATTCCCAAACCAATAAGCCAAAGAAATTTTTGCCCCTGCAGAATAAATCCAAGAATCCACTCGAGAACGATTCCCAAGCCTATACCAAGTATTCTTGTTTACTTTTTTAAAAGCGGTAGTGTCAAAAGATTCGGCTCCATACTCTGCCCAAGCAAAAGGGCTAAACTCTAATGACCAAGAGTCTTTACTATGTTTCCAGCGAGCGTAAATTTTATGCAGTTGCAAATAAGAATCGGTAAAGAGTTTCAAAGTATCCGAATCAAAATACTCATAAGAATCGGCCATAGGGTTTAAGCGGGTGGCCCACAAATTTTGATAGCCCCAAAGCAAGGTAGAAAATGCAAAAGGAGTGGCGACGAACTCCAAACTATCTTTAACAAGCCAATCTCTCTCGTTCATACCTGCGTGGACTTTAAAAGATAAATTATCGAGTATCAAGTAATCCATTTGCATAAAAGCCCAAAACACTCGATTGTCTTTTAGGCCAAAATAAACATCTCCAGAATCCTTCACAGCTCTAAAATCTATACCCCCTCCTATTTCAAAATCCTTTTTTTCGCACTCCGAAGCATAAGGGAAATAAATAGAGCCTTTCCACTCCTTTCTAAGACCCTCTTCTTTTAACTTTTTATTTTGAAATTCTAAAAAATCATAAGACCAAAAGATATCCATTTTAGGGTGACGGTACCTGGCTTGAACTTTTGGAGAAGCTAGTGTAGAGACCCAGCGACCACTTTCACCAAAAAGCCACAGATATTCCTTTCCCACCAACAAATACGCTTCATTTTTGACTCCACTATAACCAAATCCAGCATAAGCAGTACTAAAAGCGGGTAAGTTAGAACCAAAATGTGCGTAATTCATGCTCCCTGCCACCTTTGTATTGAGTCTTAGGGTATTCGACGAAAAATGATCCACTTGAAACAATCGAGCGGTAGCCCAAAAACTCCTATAAGATGGACTTCTAAAACCAGCCTCTAGCATAGGCACTCTATTCGTGGGGCGTTCCTTTTGAGGGGTAATTAAATCTTGATAAATCATATCTCCAATCTCATTACCCGTTTGAATCCACACTGCAGGATCTTGAACTTCCCAAGAAGGCAACATTGAATAACGATCTAAAATAAGCCTTTGGGTATAACTCATTGGAGTCCAAAGGGCACTCTGCGCATGCACCCCTCCCTCTCCCAAAGCTCGATCATAAAAATACGAAGGAGAAGCCATTAAAAAAGTACCATCTGAACGACCACTCGCCTCCATGCCCTCTGTTTCAAAAGGCACCGCAGCAAAAGAAATACCCACCAAAATTAAAAATAAAAAAGGCATTACCACAATCTCCTTTGAAGATACACACCCATCCAAAACATATGAGAACGGGCTGGAAGTGTCCAAATTTGCTCCATATAAGCATTGACCCCTACCACATAATTTTCATTTTTAAAAACTGGCAAATTGAGGTTCAAAAACACACCAAACTCTGATTCATTATCTTCCAAACTACTCCCTGGACTATTATCTAGCTTATCTACTTTAGTGTCTGCCCTTGTCCATACACAAGAAAAACCAAAACCTAAAAGAATAGGGTGGATCACAGGAAAAGAATGGTCCAAGCCCATACGACCATGAAATTGATGCACACCAGGATACAGTTTAAAATCTGAATGCGTCTTAAAATAAGCATAACCAAACTGTACCAAACCATAAGTAGCATCGAAATATCGATACCGAAACTCAGTTTGCCCGTAAAAAGACTGCTCCACCGCCTCTTGAACCGAACCTACGGGATAAACATTCCCTCCCTCCAAACCCACAAAAGCCTCTGAAAAAATAAAGTCCTCACTAGCCACAGACTCCAAAAAAGAAAATAACAAAACAAAAATCACCAGCAACGGAGCATCTAAAAACCGTCTTTTTTTTTCACTGATCATCCATTGACTCCTAAAAAAGCGAGTAAAACAAATCACTCACTTAAAATAGTAATAAACAATCCAAAACACGCCTTACAAAATCAAAGGACATTAAAAAACGAAAACCTTAAAATAAAAACAAAGCTGTTCCACATTCCTTCACTCCAATTTTTAACGAAATGAAGTCTCACACACGCCTGGCTTTTTTAAATTGAAAATGGGAAGTGGAAAACCCTTCTCTGTCATTTCGAAAGATTCAAAACTATGCATTTTTGGCACGCACTTCGACAGGCTCAGTGTAGCACTTTTCGCAGGGCTTCATCTCAATTTTCAAGCTCGCATCCCACCATTCTGGCACGCACTTCGACAGGCTTAGTGTAGCACATTTCGCAGATGCTCCTTGTCTGTGGCATTCCATACGAGATGTAACTTAGAAGTGGTGCAAAATCAAGCAATCCTTTAATGTGCTTTTATAATATGTATTTGTGAAAAACCTGCTTGCATCATGGCATGAAATTGGTATCTTTCTTGTTGGTCTAGTCGCCTCATGCAATGAATGTTTTTTTGTTTTCAATTCAAAAAATGTTTTTCAGCGGCATTAATGCACCGCATTTTGGCTAGACTTTTTTTAATGCATGTTCACTTGAATTCAGGTATAGAGTTTTTATGACAAAAAAAGTTTTATGGATTTGCTTGAGTATTTTTGGAATGCTTTTTTCTAACAATTTAAGTGATCACAGAGAAACACTCGTCTATGAAAAGGTGTTTCATGCACTGAGTCTTAAAGAAAAAATAGCACAAATGCTTATGGTCTATATGCCACACGAAGAATATATAGTTGAGCATCAATTTGGGGCAGTTCTGGTCATGAAACCGCATTTAAAAGACACAATTGCTTTTAAAAAAACGATTCGAAATACAAATACTAGATTAAAAATTCCTTTGTTTGTAGCCATAGATCAAGAGGGCGGTTTTGTAAATCGTTTGGCGAGCATAGACTCTAAATGGAAAAGCCTCCCCAGTGCCTATGAAATGCGTCTCTGGAATTTAGAAAAAATCGATTCAGTAGCCATTCAAACAGCAATCGCTTTAAAAAACCTAGGAATCAATCTCAATTTAGCCCCAGTCTTAGACCCTGCTACAGATTTTAAGGGTAAAAAAACATTCATGGAAGTTTCTAAACGATCTTGGGGAGATTTAGACTCCAATTCGTACCTAAAGCCTCAACAATTTGTAAAAAGTCTTTCCAAACACGGAGTGGCTTCGGTGTCTAAGCATTTTCCTGGTTACGACAGCTGGACCAATAGCGACCATCAAATTTCTTTAAGCATTTCTCCTACAGAACAAATTCAAAAAAACATTCAAGTCTTTGAATTATTGGGTACAGATATTCCTTTTATTATGATGTCTAGCGTACGATTCAGTAAAATTTCTATAGCTCCAGCTGTTTTTGACTCCAACTTAGTCTCAAAAGCAAAAAAAATAAACCCAGAAGCGGTGATACTCACCGATGATTTATGGGGAGCCTCATTAAGATCTTGGATCAGTGGCAAAAAGTCAGTACAAAAGAATTATCCAAAAGCAGATTTTGAACGACTGATCATAAAAAGCATCGATGCCGGGAATGACATGCTAATGATTACTTATCCTGCCAAAGCAGTGGAAATCATTGAGTTTTTAGAAAATTTAGCCCAGAAAGATGCAAGATACAAACAAAAATTAGAGGATTCGGCTTATAAGATTTTAAAGGCTAAGTATAGACTGGGAGTTTGGAAAGACGGACTCGATTGAGGTGCTTGAGAGTTTGTGGCTCGCCCCATTTTTCAAGAATCAAAAGCAAAACTTCTGAAGCTGCAATCGCATCTCCAAGAGCTCGATGGTGTCTAAAATCAGAACAATTCAAACTTTTGACTAGCTGTTTTAAGCTATAACTTGCTAAATCAGGAAAAGCCTTTCTAGAAACTTTAAGTGTACAAAGTCGATCCGAACTCCATTCTATACCCGCTCTTTTGAACTCTGCTTTTAAAAAAACATAGTCAAAAGAAGCATTATGAGCCACAAAAATGCAATCTTTCAATAAAGAATGGACTTTTTGAGCAATTTTATCAAAAGTTGGTGCCTCTATTAACATACCAGGAGAAATTCCCGTTAAATTTTGAATGAAAATAGGGATCTCTTGCTTTCCATCGACCAAACTTTCAAATTTTTGAAGGATTTTTCCGTTTTCTATAATAACGATTCCAATTTCAATGATTCGGTTCAAATGTGCCTTGGAACCGGTAGTCTCTAAATCAACAACAGCATAGCGCATTGGAATTTCTCTACAATAGAATTTGGTTGATAAAAGCTCCAATTTCTTTAATTTCGGGCATAGAAACAGAGTGGGGGAGCATGGGGTATTCTCTAAAATCGACTTTAAAACCTTCTTTTTCAATAATCTTGGCCGTAAATCTTCCAAGCTCTATAGAAACCACAGGATCTGCTGAACCATGCCCCCAAAAAATGGGAATCTTTTGATTAGAAATAGACTTTTCTGTACTCAACAATTCGGCTGTAGGCGAATAAGTCGAAAGGGCAATCACACCACCCAATGCTTTTTCAAAACGAAGCCCCACCTCCAAAGCAATGACTCCTCCTTGACTAAAACCTGCCAGTATAATTCGCTTGGAATCGATACCGTTCAGCAGCTCTTGTTGAATCCAAGTAGCTAAGTTTTTGGCACTGAGTCGAATTCCCTCAATATCGGAACTCCTCCCTAACTCTGAGTTGGCTATATCAAACCAAGCACGCATCGACATACCATTGTTAATAGTGACAGGCATAGTAGGAGCGTGCGGAAAAACAAATTTAATTTTCAACCGATCATCTAAATGAAGGTGTGGCACAACATCTTCAAAATCATGCCCATCGGCCCCCAAACCATGCAACCAAAAAACAACCGCATCGTATTCAGAAGCAGTTTTTATTACTACAGAATTATCCAATCGAAACCTCTCTTCACTAAATCAACTACTAAACTAACTAATTTTTATAAAAACAGGAGAAAAAACTTTATCTCCATATAAAACTCCTATAGATTGCACACTCGAGTCCCCACCACACAGAAACGAACTTGAAAATCTTTCGAAGTCCCTATAAAAATGGACAAAAACTCAAAACGACCACAAAATTCATATCGAAAACACAGTCAAAACACTGCAAAAACAGCATAATCATGAAAATCTTAGTAAAAATGAAGTCTCACACACGCCTGGCTTGTAGCTATGCAGCATTCTTGGGACTTTTCAGAAACAGCCTCTCACCGTCATTTCGACAGGCTCAATGTAGCATTTTTTGCACCGTATCTCTCCGCTTTCCGCACAACATATCTGGCAAGCAACCCACTTTTCTGGCACGCATCCCATCGTTTTTTTTCTCCATCATTCTGCCATTCCATGCGAAACGCCACTGTGAAAATACTGCTCTTCTCTAAACACTAACCACTTCCCACTATTCTTACCCGCATCCCCGCCTTTCTGGACGCACTTCGACAGGCTCAATGTAGCATTTTTTGCACGGTATCTCTCCGCTTTCCGCACAACATATCTGGCAAGCAACCCACTTTTCTGGCCACGCATCCCATCGTTTTCTTTCTCCATCATTCTGCCATTCCATGCGAAACGCCACTGTGAAAATACTGTTCATCTCTAACCACCTCCCACTAAAAAAAGCCAGGCGTGTGTGAGACTTCTACTATAAAAGCTTGTTTTATTTTGTATTCGTGGACTTTAAATTTTCTTTCACTAGTTTTTGGGGTGTTTTTTGCTATATTTCGGCAGAACTTAGATATTTAGTCTAGGTTATTCAATCAATCACCGGTGGACAAGGGTTGTTTCGGTGGCACTGAGTGCTTTTGCAACTAGATTGTGCATCGGGTAGTTTAACCGATTAGGAGTCGTTATGGCAAATTTGCCTTCTGTTGAAGACCTGCTCGCTGCAGGCGCCCATTTTGGTCACCAAACTCAGCGTTGGAATCCAAAAATGAAACCCTACATTCTTGCCGAAAAAAACGGTATTTATGTGTTGAATCTAGCTAAAACACGAGAACTTTTAGATGCTGCCGCCAAGGCTGCCGCTAGTGTTTCTGCTTCGGGTAAGAGTGTGCTTTTTGTGGGCACCAAAGCAACTACTCGCCAAGTGATAGCCGAGGCCGCCGCCTCTTGCAACCATTTTAGTGTGACCAATCGCTGGTTAGGTGGAATGCTCACTAATTTTCAAACGGTGCGTCAGTCTATTAAGCAAATCGATAAAATCGAGTCAATGGAATCCGAAGGTCTTTTTAAAGAACTTTCTAAAAAAGAGGTGCTCGATAAAACGCGTGAAAGAGAAAAACTTTTGTCAGTTTTTGCCGGTATCCGCGACATGGTGACCATCCCTGGTCTAATTGTTTTAACTGATTTAAATCACGAAAAAATCGCAGTGGCCGAGGCTCGTCGATTGAATATTCCTATTATTGGGATTTGTGATACCAATGTAGATCCTACCTTAGTGGACTACCCAATTCCAGCCAACGATGACGCTGTCAAATCAGTGAAGATCATTGTGGATTATATTGCATCTAACATTGTCCCGCGCTCTACTGTAGCCAAAGAAGCCAACAAAATGATGGCAAAAACGGACAAGGGAGAAGAAAAATAAAATGAAAATAACTGCTACTTTAGTCAACGAACTGCGTCAAAAAACTGGCGTAGGTATTATGCAATGCAAAAAAGCTCTGATCGAGACCGAAGGTGATGTCGAAAAAGCTATAGACTTGCTCCGTAAACAAGGGGCAGCGGTCGCCGCAAAAAGAGCGGGAAAAGATGCCAAAGAAGGCCGCGTATATTTGGTAGAAACAGAAAAAAGAGCTGTGGCATTTGAGTTGAGTTGCGAAACTGAGCCTGTCTCCAAAAACGAAGACTTTATTGCTCTTGCAGACCTAGCTGTGAAAGTCATTTCTGAACAAGGTATTACTTCTGTGGAATCTCTTTTAGAAGCTTCTGCAGACGGTGTGAAAATCAATGATAACCTTCAAGATGTATTGGTGAAAATCCAAGAAAACATCGCTTTCCGTAAGCTTGTTGCCATGGACCGCAATGATTCCGAAGTTTTTGGAATTTATTCTCATATGATGGGTAAAATTGGTGTAGTGACTAAACTTGCTTTTGAAGGCACCCCTTCATCAGAAGAAGAGCTTAAACGAGTGGCAAAAGAAATTGCTATGCAAGTCGCTGCTTTTAGCCCAGTTTCTGTGAATCGCGAAGGACTTTCTGCCGAAACCATCGAAAAAGAACGAGAAATTGTGCGTGCTCAAATCATGAACGAAGGCAAAACAAAGCCCGAATTTGTGGATCGTCAAGTCGATGGTCGTGTCAATAAAACTCTAAAAGAAATGATTCTAGAAGAACAAGAATTCTTTATCACCGACAAAAACCCTAAAAAGTTAAGTGTTAAGGATTATCTCACTAGTATTGCAAGTTCTTTGGGCTTGTCTAGTCTAAAAGTAGTAGACTTTACTCGTTTAGAGAGAGGTCTTTAATGGCTAGCGCACCACGGTTTTCCAGAGTACTGCTTAAATTAAGCGGTGAAGCTCTTGCAGGTGAAAAAGGGCACGGTATAGATTCTAATCTTTTGGCAGAAATGGCTACAGAAATTGCTGCTATTGTCAAATCTGGAGTAGAGGTGGCTCTTGTCATTGGTGGCGGAAACCTGGTGCGTGGCATTTCTGCGTCTGCTAGCGGTATGAATCGTGCTGCCGGAGACGCTATGGGGATGTTGGGTACAGTAATGAATGGCATTGCCATGCAAGACGCTCTTGACAAAGCAGGAGTCGATAGTGTGGTGATGTCTGCTATTCGCATGGAGCCTATATGTGAGTTTTTTGATCGTCGCAAGGCTCTTTCTTTATTGAAATCAAAACAAGTGTTGATTTTTTCTGCGGGTACGGGCAATCCTTTTTTTACTACAGACAGTGCTGCAGCTCTTAGGGCCATTGAGTCCGAGTGTGATGTGATTATGAAAGCCACCAAAGTCGATGGTATATACACAGCAGATCCGCTAAAAGACCCTACTGCCACTCGTTTTGATGTGATTTCTTACGAAGAAGTGATTCAAAGGGGTTTGCAGGTGATGGATACTGCTGCTGTGGCTCTTTGCATGGAACATAGTATGCCTATTTTGGTCTTTAAAATGATACCAGGGAACTTGACCGAAGCTATAAACAAAAGTAATTTAGGTACATTGGTGTATATGGACCATTCAAAGTTAGTTTATTAAACTATCTTTTATAACAAAAGAGGATTATATGTCGGAATACGAAGAAAAAATGCAAAAAGCTGTGGAATCTACAGAACGGGAGTTTTCAAAAATTAGAGCGGGCCAGGCCAGTCCAGCTATTTTAAGTGATATTCGTGTGGATTACTATGGTACTTCTACCCCTATTGCTCAACTTGCCAAAATCTCTGCCCCCGAACCCAGAATGTTATTAGTGAGTCCTTGGGAAAGGTCTTTACTTGCCGATATTGATAAAGCTATTTTAGCTGCCAATATAGGTGTATCTCCTATTTTAGACGGGGATAGTATTCGTGTTTCTCTTCCTATTTTAACCACAGAACGCCGTCAGGAATTAGTGAAAGTGGCTCGTAAGCACGCCGAAGATGGACGAATAGCCATTCGAAATATTCGTCGCGAAGCCAATGATAATGTGAAAAAACAAAAAGATTTAGCCGAAGACGAATCCAAAAAACAACAAGACGATATTCAAAAGGCCACAGACAAATACATAGCCCTTATAGATAAAATACTACAAGAAAAGGAATCCGATATTCTTAAGGTTTAATTGTGAAAAACCAACTAAAACATGTTGCTATAATAATGGATGGTAATGGGAGATGGGCAAAGCACAAAGGCTTTGAACGGTTTTTTGGTCATCGAAAAGGAACCCAAGCCACTATTGAATCTGTAGAAGTTGGAGTGGATCTTAAATTAGAACATTTGACTTTATATGTCTTTAGTTCTGAGAATTGGGGGCGACCTTCTAAAGAAGTGGATTATTTAATGAAGCTTTTAGCAGAAATGGTGGTGCAAGAGCTACCCCACTTGATGGAAAAAGAAGTGAAACTAAAGGTAATTGGAGAAATTGACAAACTTCCAGAGTCACCTCGATTCAAACTAGAAGACGCCATTCAAAAAACAGCTCATAACAAGGGAATGCAGTTAAACTTAGCTATTTCTTATGGAGGCCGCGTAGAAATAGTAGATGCTTGTAAAAAAATAGCACAACAAGTGCAACAAGGCTTAATAGAAGTTGAAAATATAGATGAAACTCTTTTTTCAAAAAACCTTTATTTAGAAGGAGCTCCAGATCCAGACCTGGTCATTCGTACCGGAGGAGAATTTCGCTTGTCTAATTATTTATTATGGCAGGCGGCTTATAGTGAATTTTATGTTTTGGATACATTGTGGCCAGATTTTACTAAAAAAGAGTTTTTAGAAGCAGTTGCTTTTTATCAAACCAGAGAAAGGCGTTTTGGAAAGGTGAACGGTGAGTAATTTAACACAACGATTGATTTTTGCTGCTGTGGCGATTCCAGTGGTGTTTTTTTGTTTATGGTGGGCAGACTGGACTCGAATCACACTAATGGTATTATTAGGAGCCATTGGAGCGTGGGAATGGTCTCGAATGGTATCGAAAAAATACAATGGTCCTAATATGTCTATTGTGGCTCCGTTTTCTGCAATAGTGTTAACGCTTGGTTGGGCTTTTTCTTCAGGACGATTTTTTAATTTACCGCCAGTCGCAGGTTTACTTGGTTTTTTGGTCATGATTATTGTGGCTTTATATGTGTTTATTGCTTTTGCCAAGGTGCACATCGATGAACTATTCCCTTGGTTTGTGATGCAACTTTCGGCTCCATTGTATTTGGGACTTTGGGGCGGTTTATCCTTATTGATTTTAGGCTCTGGACATGGCTTAGAACATTCTTTTAAATTTATTTTAGTCATGACCACCATGTGGGCGGGTGATTCGGTAGCGTATTTTGTAGGAAAGTTTTTAACGAACAACTTTTTTATAGGTCATCACCTAATGGCCCCTCAAATTAGCCCTAAAAAGACTTGGGAAGGGGCGGTGAGCGGGACAGTGTTTTCCATGTTTTGGGTGGCGGTATGGTCTCCTTTGGTTTTTGAGTTTTCTTGGCTTAAAGGCCTTGCTTTGGGATTGATTTTGGCTATTGCCGGGCAATCCGGAGACCTTTTAATGTCTTCTTTAAAACGCTGGAGTGCCACCAAAGATGCCAGTCAAGTTTTTTTTGGTCATGGTGGTGTTTTAGACAGAGGCGATTCGTTTTATTTAGCGGCTCCCACTTTAGTACTACTTTCTCACTTTTTTAGTGGGATCTCTATTTAGCATATTATATATTTATGGGTAATTTACAATGAAGTTAGTTTGTTTGTTAGGTGCCACAGGGTCTATTGGGGACTCTTCTTTAGATGTTTTAATGCAACAACCAGACTACTTTCGATTGCATTCAATTGCCGCTCACAGCAATTGGAAAAAAGCCCTTTTAATTGCTCAAAAATTTAAAGTCACTCGTATTTGTATGTTCGATCCAGAGGCAGCCAAAGCGCTTTCGAGTGCACTTGGGCACCCTGTTTTGGTAGGAATTGAAGGTTTGCAAGAACTTGCTTCTGAGCCAGAAGTCGATATTGTCATTAACGCTCTTGTAGGTTCTGTGGGGTGTTTACCCACTCTTTCTGCCATTCAAAAAGGAAAACACATTGCCCTTGCAAACAAAGAAACACTAGTCATGGCAGGTCCAGTGATTCAAGAGGCTTTAGAGCAAAACCCTTCGGCTTTTATCACCCCCATAGATTCAGAACACAGTGCCATATTCCAGTGCTTAGCCGGTAGTTCCAACCACGAAGTTGAAGAGCTACAAATCACAGCTTCTGGCGGCCCTTTTAGAACTTGGGATTTAGAAGCATTCAAAAACATTCGAGTCCAAGATGCCTTAAATCACCCAGTTTGGAACATGGGGCAAAAAATCACCATCGATTCGGCTTCTATGATGAACAAAGGCTTAGAAGTAATCGAAGCACACTTTTTATTTCAAATCCCTTACAATCAAATCCAGGTGGTGGTGCACCCTCAAAGCATCGTCCACTCTTTAGTGCAATTTCAAGATGGTAGTCTTATGGCACAGTTGGGTTCTCCAGATATGAGAATTCCCATTCAAGTGGCTCTCCATTGGCCAGAACGCCCTAAATTAGACACACCAAAGATACACCTCCCTACTTTGAAAACACTTGATTTTTATGAGCCAGATTTTAACAAATTCCCCTGTCTAGCCCTTGCCTATGAGGCAGGAAAGCAAGGTGGAGTGGTCCCTGCCATGATGAACGCTGCCAACGAGGTGCTGGTAGAGGCATTTTTAAAAGAAAAAATAAAATTTATAGACATAGCCAAACACATAGAGTGTGTCATGTCAAAAGCCCCTCAAATAAACTCTAAACTCACTTTAGAGCAAGCCCTAGAAGCTGATCAAGAAGCTCGCACGCTGGTTCAAAGCCTAATCTAAATTAGCATTTTTATCTAAATTCAAGTTTTTGTTTTTTCACTTACAAATCCCAATACTGACTGTCTATTTTAGAGTATTTTTTTTCGTTATGCCCGCATTGATGGTTCTTTTTCTAAATTATATGTTATGGAACATTATTTGCAAATATTTTTAACCTTTGTTTTAGGTATCTTAGGTTTAAGTTTTTTGGTTTTTATCCACGAGTTGGGGCATTTTTTGGTGGCCAAAAAGAATGGGGTGAAAATCAAAACATTTTCGATTGGTTTTGGTAAAAAACTCTTGTCTTTTAAAAGAGGGGATACAGAATATTGTGTGTCGATGATCCCTTTTGGGGGTTATGTGGCTATGACAGGCGAAAACCCCGATAATCCCGAAGAGGCTGGTGACGAAGGAAGTTTTGTTTCTAAGTCGATTGGAGCGCGTGCTGCTATAGCTTTTGCAGGCCCTTTTGTAAATATTGTATTTGCTTTTTTGTTGTTGATTTTTCTTTACCTTTTGGGTGTCGAAGAGCCTATCTCAGAAGAACTTGTAGTGGGCTTTGTAGATAAGTCTGCAGCCGCTCACCAAGCTGGAATTTTACCTCAAGACACTATTTTTGCTATCGATGGGGTGCCTGTCAAAGGTTGGGATGATTTTCGAGAAAAGGTGGGCATCAGTCTGGGAGTAAACTTGAATCTAAGCCTTCGTCGTTCAGGAGAAATTTTAGAAATTCCAGTCACTCCTCAAGAATTAAAAATCCCCAAAGGGGAGGGCTCCGAAAAAATGATTGCTATGGGTATTGGAGATATTGGAATATACCCTAGGCACCGAGTGATTATCAAAGACTCGCCTACCCTCGGAAGTGCTGCTTATGCGGCAGGTATTTTAGCCGGAGACACTATTTTAAGCATCAATCAACAGTATGTTTCTAGCTACAACGATGTTTTAACCATCATGAATATTGCAAAAGATGCTCCTTTAGATTTTGTGCTGCTTAGAGGGGCTGATACTATCAAAACAAGTGCTAGTGCTATATACAATCCAGAGCACGATCGCTACATGATTGGCATCCAAATGGCCTATGTGATGTTCAAAGAAACCCATGTTGTGAAACGAAATCTTGTAGAAGCCGTTCAAAAATCTACGGCGACTAGCTGGAAGATGACCACTAGTATATTTCGATATTTTAAGCGAATGTTTCAGGGACAAGTAAAGGCAGATGCCTTCTCCGGGCCTGTAACTATTGTGGCTGTGATGGGTTCTGTCTGGATGGAAGGGTTTCAAGAGTTTTTAATGTTATTAGCATTGATTAGTATCAATTTGGGAGTCATCAACTTATTGCCTTTGGCCATCACAGATGGAGGACTTTTGCTCTTCTTGGCCATTGAAAAACTCCGTGGCCGTCCTTTAGCCAGAAAAACACAATTAGCCATTCAAAATGTGGCCGTTGCATTTTTTATTTCTTTCTTTATTTTTATCACATTTTTAGATTTTAACAAAATAGGACTTTTCTTAAAATAGGGTTCGTATGAATATTTTAGTTCTTGGTAGTGGTGGACGCGAGCATTCGATTGCTCTTGCAGTTCACAAATCTCCTCAGTGTTCCAAATTGCTTTGTGCCCCCGGTAATCCGGGAATGGCAACAATAGCCAAATGCATTCCTATCTCTTTAACAGATCCTCAAGCCATGGCAAATTTAGCTGAACAAGAGCAAATAGATTTGACTATTGTTGGTCCAGAAATCCCTCTTGTCGCTGGAGTAGTCGATGAGTTTCAAAAAAGAGGCCTCCTCATTTTTGGCCCCACAGCCAAAGCCGCAGCTCTCGAAGGGAGCAAAGCTTTTTCAAAAGCTATCATGAAACGCTATGGAGTACCCACCGCGGCTTTTGAATCATTCACTGATTTAGATGCAGCCAAAGCTTATTTAAAAGAACACCCCGCCCCAATAGTTGTGAAAGCCTCTGGTTTGGCTGCAGGCAAAGGGGCCATTGTTTGCCTTAGCGACGAAGAAGCACATCAAGCTGTAGAAGACATGCTTGGAGAAGCGGCTGTTTTTGGAGAGTCTGGTAAAACAGTAGTGATCGAAGAATTTATGGAAGGAGAAGAGGCGTCTATTTTTGCCATTTGTCACGGCAAAGATTATATACTTTTAGCATCGGCTCAAGATCACAAAAGAGCCTTTGATAACGACCAAGGTCCAAACACTGGGGGCATGGGGGCCTATGCTCCAGCACCGATTGTCACAGATTCTTTATTAGAAAAGGTCAAAAAAACAATCATTGAGCCTACTTTAAATGGAATGATTCAAGAAAACATCCCTTATACAGGTGTTTTGTATGTAGGGATTATGGTGACCAAAACAGGGCCAAGAGTTGTAGAATATAACTGTAGGTTAGGAGACCCAGAATCTCAAATTGTACTCCCTTTGTACGAAGGTGATGTTTTAGAGCTTTTTGATGCAGCTGCTAAGGGTGATTTTTCTAAAATAAAAGACCAAGCTTTGCCTTCAAAAAGTGCAGCGATTGTAGTTCTTGCAAGCAAAGGTTACCCAGGAGAATACGAAACCCATAAAAAAGTAACTGGTATAGACGAAGCTGAAAAAAATGGAGCACAAGTGTTGCATGCTGGAACTCAATTAGACGGAGACACCTTGCTCACTGCAGGTGGACGAGTTTTTGGAGTTGTAGGGATTGGAGACGACCTTGCAAAAGCGTTAGATCAGGCCTATGATGCTGCAGAAAAGGTGCAATTTGAAACTAAATTTTATCGTAGAGACATCGGAAAAAAAGGACTACAAAAATGTTCCAATTAAAAGAAAATGCACTGGTAGGGATAGTGACCGGCAGTGTTTCTGATCAACCCATAGTCGATAAAGTGACGACAGTACTCGATGAGTTTGGGGTGATTTGGGAATACAACATTTTAAGTGCCCATAGAACACCCAATAAAACTGCAAAATATGCTTCAGAAGCCGAGTCTCGAGGGGTTCAGGTTCTAATTGGGATCGCTGGTTTAGCGGCTGCATTGCCGGGGGTTTTAGCGGCACACTCTATTTTACCTGTAATAGGTGTTCCTGGAGATTTAGGGCCTCTAGCTGGCATTGATGCTTTACACTCTATAGTACAAATGCCTCCCGGTATTCCTGTAGCAACAGTTGGCATAGGCAATGGTAAAAATGCTGCTTATTTGGCTTTACATATACTATCTCTTTCTAATCCAGATCTTCAAGCAAAACTTCGAGATTATCGCCTTTCTTTAAAAGACATCTAATATTTGGTTAAAATAAAAAAAGGTGTTATTCTCTATCCATGCTTAGCGTTTCTTTTCATATTCCATTTTTCCTGCAATCAAAAAACAGACCAAAAGCTCTTTGCCTCTTCCTATTCGTTTTTTCTTTAGCATTTGTAAAAACTTCCTATGCAGAGTCCCCTCGTTCATGGTTACAAGGAGAAACTCTTATTTATCGAGTGAGTTGGGGCATTATTACCGCAGGAACGGCGAGCCTAGAAACCAAAGTAAATGGAGAAAACATAGAGTTGCGTTCTTTGGCACACAATAACGGGGCTTTTAAAAGCATTTACCCTGTGGCAGACACCATTTTTTCATCGGTGCATCGAGAATCTTTTTTACCAACTTATTTTAAAAAAATAATTCATGAAGGGGCTTATCATGATAAATCCATTATATTGTTTGATCGAAAAAAATTAAAAGCTCAACTTTCGGATACAGTGTTTTTAAATCCTGAGCAAAGAACGATCAAAAGATTCAACGACACGACCATCACTATTTTTGGCAACGAAAGGTGTATTTTATCTGCCTTTTATTATGTAAGGGGCTTAAACTTCGATAAAAACAAAAAACTTTATTTTTCAGCAGTCAGTGGAAAAAAGAGATACGATTTGCAAGTAGTCATACATGGGCGAGAAAGAATTAACACTAAATTTGGTTATAAAAATTGTATAAAGCTAGAACCCATATTAAAAGAAGACAGCTTATTTAAATCTGTAGGACGACTTTTTATATGGCTCACAGACGATGCAGAGCGTTTGCCGGTGCTAATGAGAAGCGAAATTAAAGTAGGCTCTATAAAAGCAGAACTTATCGATTACTATAAAAAATAGCATTCTATCCTAAAAACATTGGAAAAAGCAAATATTTATAATCTTTTACAATTCAAAGTGTGCGTATTGAACCTAGAATAAGTTATATTGAAGTATGGATTATTTTTTTAAGGGAATTTTGCATTTTTGATTCTCTTTTTAAAATAAGAAAGTAATTTAATAAAAACAACCAACAATAAGGTTTTATTTAGAGGCTGATTCTCAATGTTAAAAAAAATATTTTTGATTTTATTGTTTTTGAACTTCTTTGTATGGGCTCAAACAGATGATTTTGACGAAGACTTCGACGAGGACTCTGAATTTTATTCAGAAGAAACTAATTCTGAAGAAGGCGATGAAGCTGCTGAGAACGCTTCTACTACACCAGTGGTTCATTCTTACGACGAAATCCTTTCTCATAAGCAGTTTGATAAAGACCAACGAGACGATGAGTTTGCAAATGCACTTAGGCGTCGTGATTGGTTAAAAGATCGTCTTATTTTACAGCTAGGCCTTGGATCCAGAGCCCCAGTAATGGGGGAAACTGGTATGGGCATGGGCTTTGGTGCCGGGATAGAGTACATTACTCGCTGGCATATCGCTCCATATGCTACTCTTGGTATGGTACCAAGTGCCATAGACAACAATTTTGAAAACATTACCCTTCAAGATGGATTTGGTTGGAAAGTGGGGCTTAATTATTACTTGTTTCCCAAAGATGCCATTCACTTAGGCTTCTCTATTTCTTATGGAACGGTGCATTTTGATCACGATGTCCGAGCTATTCCAGAAAACGGGATGCAAAGAGACATTATCATGCTAGAGGGTTACCAGTTTGACCTTTTAATCACTTACTTGACCAATGAGTGGTATTATTTACAATTTGCTTTTGGTCTATATTATGCTCCAAATGCTCGAGATGAAAAAACTTCTTTTCGTCAATCCATTGGAACAGAAAAAAATCTAATCAGCCGAGTGGTCAATAAAGACGGCATCCCCGAAACAGGTCTTGTCTTTGGAATTATCATAGGCTTTAGTTTCCCTGAATTCTTCCCAGATGACACCGAAATCCGTCGTAGAGCTCGTGAATCAGAGCGAAAAAAGCGAGAAGGACGAGCTTGGTAATCCACAGCGATTAAATAAAAGGTCAAATGCAATTGCTTTTGACTTTTTTTTATAAAAATATGTATTATTGATAGTGATTTGCACCTGTAGCTCAGTTGGATAGAGTGTCAGCCTCCGAAGCTGAAGGTCATGCGTTCGAATCGCATCAGGTGCGTATTTTTAGATTTAAGCTCACTGTGTTTGGCTATAGATTGATAAATAATATGTACGATAGTCGTGTCTTTAAATAAAACGGTGAGGTACAAAAATAAAGCTGTTATAGCCTTAGAGAATTTTACAGATCAATTCGTGAGGGCCCGCATCCACTACTAAAGCCTCGTAAAAAGAACCCACTTCGGCATCCCCTTCTATCACCTTCACTATGTCATCAATATCAATAGCACTAGCCTCGGTTCGACCATAAAAGTGATATTCACTCTCTTCGGCCACCTCATCAATGATTATTTTCACCTTTTGACCTATCATAGATTCGTTTCGATTCAAAGAAACTTCTTCTTGATATTCTGTTATAGCACTCAACCTTAAACGGGCATCACTTTCAGAAACAGGGGTTTCTTGCGATTTTTCTGCAGGAGTCCCTTCTTCTGGACTATAAATAAAGCCTCCAAGGTGATCCAATTGAAAGTTTTCTATAAAAGACATCAAAGTTTCAAAATCTTCGTGAGTTTCTCCAGGAAAACCCACTAACACAGTGGAACGCAAAGCCACATTTGGAATTTTATCTTTAATCTTTTGCATCAAAGTGGTGAGTGACTTTTGAGAGTATCTTCTAGACATAGACTTTAAAATAGAATCACTCGCATGCTGTATAGGCATATCAATATATTTACAAAGTCTCGTTTCAGAAGCCATCAAATCTAGAAGCTCATCATCTACAAACTCTGGATACCAGTACAAGGTCCTTATCCAAGGTATAGTAGTGTGTTTCAAAAGGGCTTTTAACAAAGAATATAAATTTTCATTTACACTTGTCTTTTCACGCCCAAAAAAGGTAGTGTCTTGGGCAATCAAAGTGATTTCTTGAACCCCTTGTTTTTCAAGCTCTTGAGCCTCTAAAACGATTTCATTAATACTTCTAGAAACTTGTTTGCCTCTAATACCTGGAATAGCACAAAAAGCACACTTTCTATTGCATCCCTCTGCAATTTTAATATAAGCATGGTGGGGGTGCTCACTCAGATTGATCCGTTCTGGAAGTTTATCACAAGCGTGTGGAGAAGATAAACCCAATTTTTTAAGAATTTCGCCAGGCTTGTAAGTGCCAAGCCAATAATCTACGCCTTGCAGCTCTTGAGCCAGTTCTTTAGGGTATCGCTCACTCAAGCACCCCGCCACAATTACTTTTTGATTTTCACTCCGCTGCTCCAGTTGATTCAAAATAACATCAATGGATTCTTCTTTAGCAGGTTCAATAAAGCCGCATGTATTAATCAATACAAAATCGGCTTCATTTGGATTCACAGCCAGTTTAAAGTCGTGTGCGATTAACTCTGAAAGGATATTTTCAGCATCGACTTGGTTTTTAGAACATCCCAAGTGAACTGTATAGATAGATTTTTGTTTTGGCATTTAGTCCCAATCGTCAAAATCGTCTGTNATGGGGGCATCGGGGGTTTCTTCTATGATTTCTTCAATCACTTCCCCATCCACAATCTCACCATCAATCATCTCTTCTTCAACATATTGTTGTTCTACCACTTTTTCTTTGGCAGCAGCTTGCTTAACAGGCTCATTTGAAGAGCTTGGCTCATGATTTTCATAAGCAGCACTTTCCTCATAGCCATAAGAAGAATACTCCGAATCATAACTTCCAATATGATCATTACTTTTATTATCAACCCAAGAATTCAATTGCAGTGGAGACAAAACCTCGGAACTAAAAAGATTCGCCTTAGCAATACTAGCAAAATAACCCACACGAACTCTAAAATAAGTACCTTCTAACTCGCCTGGATTTTCAACTTCTGCAACATAAGCTTTAATATCATTAGACTTCAGCTTAGCCACCAAAGCATTTGCAGCACTTTTAGACGGGAATATCCCTACTTGAATCACATAAGACCCATAGGAAGACTGCTCTACTGTTTTTGAAACTGCGGACTTAGCGATTTTATTCACCTCTGGCTTTAGGTCACTCTCTGGTTTAGCAGCCAAAGATTGAATAGATTGCAAAACAGGCTCATCAGAATTTTCGTTGGTCCTTAGCTTTGGAGCTACTTCTACTTCTGGAGCAATATCTTTCTCTTTGGAACACGCTAAAAAAAATAGACTAGTCACAAGAGTCACAGTAATGGCATAGAAAAAAGTGTTTTTCACAAAAATCTCCTAGAATAATCTTACACTCAAAATATATATAAGTCTTTCATAGCTATCAACTTATAAATAATATAATTCATAAAAAAGAAAAAATAAACATTCTA
>JGI24710J26742_10001002_pt1 | contig 26226 bp, 25 predicted proteins | sample BioPla2DNA2_FD_26742 | JGI IMG/M metagenome (IMG submission 26742) | reverse complement strand
TTTTCATTATCTATGGGTAATATCTTACTACAAAGGCTCAATAAAGTTTATCTGTAATTTATGCCATGGCTTAATCTTCCTTCATGATTTCACCGTGTTTACCAACATAAAGAACTAAATAATATGACATAAAGTTACTACAAAATTTATCCGATAAAAGTATAAACAAATATAACGAGGCCGCCATAGATGTTCTCAACTTGTATAAGTGGCGGGTACAGATTAGCTTTTCGGGTGGCTACCAAAATAACTGTGAATGGGTGAGGGGTATGACAAAACTGTTATTGTTTTCGTATGAGCTTAAACCGGGTATGGCGGTTGCTGAAACCGTAGTAAATGATTATGGAGGTATAGTGGTTTCGGAAGGAACGATACTTGATGAGCATATAATACAAAAGCTTAGTAACTTAAATCTATCCAAAATAAAGATTATTTGTGATGAGGACAGGATACCTGTACACGAACCGGAGGAAAATTTCAGCGTCCAATACAACGATAACATAGACTATGTAAAGGATATACTGAACGACTTGGGAATGGGAAACAGTATAGATATGAAAAAATTAAATAATGTTGCCGATTCGGTAGTCATAAGTGCGGGCAAAAAGAAGGATGTTGTAAGGTGTCTAAATCAAATAAAAAGTACGGATGACTATTTATATGCTCACAGTGTAAACGTTTCACTTCTATCCATGCTTTTGGGAAAATGGCTTGGGCTTGATACAGAGGAAATTATGAAGCTGGTTCAGGCAGGTCTGCTTCATGATATAGGAAAAATAAAAGTGGCACCGGAGATTCTGAATAAGCCCGGAAAACTTACTAAGGAAGAGTATGAGGAAATTAAGAAGCATACTGTTTATGGGTATAGGATTTTAGAAAAGGAAAAGAATATAAGCCGGGATATATGTGCCGCAGTTTTGATGCATCATGAAAAAGAGGATGGAAGCGGCTATCCCATGGGAATTAAGGGTGAAAAGATTCATAAACTAGCGAAAATAATTACTGTTGCAGACATATATGACGCAATGACGTCTAACAGGGTATATAAAGGAAAGGAAAGTGCTTTTCAAGTATTTCGAATGATGGAGCAAGAGGCAATTGGAAGACTGGATATACCAGTGGTTAATGCTTTATTAAATAATTTAGCTTCGTATTATATTGGCGATTTTGCAAGGCTTAATAACGGTCAGGTCTGTGAAATTGTGTATATAAATCCGTGGCATGTTTCCAGACCCATTGTCAGGGTAGAGGGTAATTATGTTGATTTGTTGAAGGAAAATGACTTAATTATTGAAGAAATACTTTAACCAATAGGTTTCTTCCACCTAAAGAATATGCATCCGTTTTTAAGAAAAGTAATTGTTAATTTTTTCTGGTTGGTAAGTTGGGCAGCAGATTTGCCTTCTGGTATAATATAATATAAGATGAAGACAAAATTAATTTATTATTTATCCAGGGAGGTGGACTGAAATGCTTATACGTGAAGAACTGGAAATGTTTGAAGATAAAATGCTGTCGCCCTTTGCCCAAAGAAGTTCGCAATCAAAGGGTAGAAAGCATGAAGAAAAGGAATGTAATATTAGAACTAGGTTTCAAAGAGACAGGGATAGGATATTGTATTCTAAATCCTTCCGGCGGTTAAAACACAAAACACAAGTTTTTCTTTCTCCCGAGGGGGATCATTACAGAACTAGGTTGACCCACACCCTTGAGGTGTCGCAAATAGCAAGGACTATTGCCAGAAGTTTAAGACTTAATGAGGAACTCACTGAGGCAATATCATTGGGTCATGACCTGGGACATACCCCTTTTGGCCATGCCGGTGAGATGGTTTTAAACGAGATATGCCCCTATGGTTTTAGACATAATGAACAAAGTCTTAGGGTTGTGGATGTACTGGAAAGGGATAAGGGTCTTAATTTAACGTGGGAAGTCAGGGATGGTATAAAAAACCATACGGGAAGCATTATTCCGTCGACCTTGGAGGGTCAAGTGGTAAGATATGCAGATCAAGTTGCATATATAAATCACGATATTGACGATGCCATAAGAGGAGGAGTGATTTGTGAGGAAAATCTTCCTAAAGAGTGTACCTCGGTGCTTGGCATTAAGTCAAGTCGGAGAATAAATAATATGATAATAAATATTATTGAGAACAGTAGAAATAAAGATACTGTATCTATGAGTGATGAATTTAAGGAAGCTAAGGATGAGTTAAGGGAGTTCATGTTTAAAAATGTGTATGTCGGGTCGGAAGCGAAAAAGGACGAAATGAAGGCAAAAAACATTATCCGGGAGCTATATAAATACATTAAATCAAAGCCTGATTTTCTTTCCGATGAGGCAAAAAAGATGCTGCAAACCATGGATCTGGATAGAGTGGTTTGTGATTATATCGCTGGTATGACCGATAGATATGCAATAAGAAAGTTCCATGAAATATTCATTCCTGAACCATGGCACTAGAATGATTATGCATATTAATCTTTGAAAATAATTAAATAATGTAATTTATTTATGGATTATGAGTCAAAACTAAGATGTATAAAAAGCCTTGGACTTGTTAAAATTACTGGTCTGAGGCTTTTAAATGTATAAATTGGTAAGAAAGATGAAAGAATATCTAAAAATAATTTGTTTTTAATTAAAGAAGGAAAATCAGATTTTATGAAGAATAGAAATAAATCATGTTGTTATATTTAGACTACTATATAACCAATAATTAAATTATGATTATTGACAAAAAAAAGAAGGAATATGAACAAATATGTCGAAGATTATTCAGTAAAGAATGGTTTGATGTGAATTGCTTGAAACCTTTTGTATAAGGATTTGAGCAGTTCGTAAATCAATGGGTATTATTTTGCTTTATCTAAAATATTAGTGTATAAAGGATAAGGCTAAAAATATGCAGTATAATTGACTAAAAATAAAAGGAGTTGTTTTTGGAAAGAAGAGTTTAGAATGCGTATACATTATCCGGAAGAATTAATAGAAGATATTAGAATTAGCAATGATATTTTAGCTGTTGTTGGGGAGTATGTCAGGCTTGAAAAAAAAGGCAAAAATTATTTTGGACTATGTCCTTTTCATAACGAAAAGACTCCTTCATTCTGTGTAGATCCTGGAAAACAGCTGTATTATTGTTTTGGATGCGGCAAGGGTGGAAGTGTCATCCAGTTTATTATGGAGACGGAAAACTTCGACTATGTAGAGGCTATCAAATTTCTTGCTGAGAGGGTAAGAATACCATTACCCGAAGGTGATAGTGAACAAGAAAGAGCAATTGCCGGGAAAAAGCAGGATTTACTCAAGATCAATGTTGAAGCGGCACGCTTTTTTTATGAACAGTTAAATAATCAAAGGAACTTTCAGGCAAGAGAATACTTGAATCGTCGAAAAGTTAGTAAAAGCATAGCTAGAAAGTTTGGAATCGGCTATTCACCTGAGGAATGGGATATCTTATACAGATATTTAAGGAAAAAGGGTTATGATGATGATATACTCCTTGAAAGTGGTCTAATCCTTAAGGGTAAAAGCGGTAGGAGTTGTTTTGACAGGTTCAGGGGGAGGATTATTTTTCCCATATTTGATGTAAGAGGGAATTTAATAGGTTTTGGGGGAAGAGTCATAAATGATGGTTCTCCTAAATATATGAATTCTCCGGAGACATTAGTTTATAATAAAAGGAAAAATTTATTTGCTCTGAATTTCGCCAAAAATTCGAGAGAAAAACGAATAATTATAGTAGAGGGGTATATGGATGTAATATCCTTACACCAGTATGGAATAATAAATACAGTAGCATCCCTTGGTACTGCTTTAACTGAGAATCAGGGCAGATTATTGAAAAAATATGCCGAAGAAATAGTAATTTCCTATGATGCTGATTCTGCAGGGCAGGCTGCTGCCATGAGAGGTCTTGATTTATTAAATAACGTAGGCTGTAATGTTAAAGTGCTTTTAATACCAAACGGCAAAGACCCGGATGATTTTGTAAAGCAAAATGGATCTGATGAGTTTAAGAAATTAGTGGAAAAAGCCCTTTCATTGGTTGAGTACAAAATAAAGGCATTAAAAAAGGATATAGATACAAATACTACTGATGGGAAAATCAGTTTTCTAAATAAAGCAGCTGATTTGTTGTCTAAAATAGATAACAATATGGAAAGAGAAATGTATATAAAAAAGATGTCGAAAGAATATGAAATAAGCCAAGAATCAATTTATGCAGAAGTGCTAAAGAGGATAAAACCGGCGAAAGGCTTTAAGACAGTTTCACGTATCGACAGAAACAGATTAAAAAATATGAGAAAGAAGGGAAATAGCGAATTTGAGAAAGTTATTGAATGTGAGAGAATATTGCTTTGTGTTTTGAGTATTAACAATTCAGTTTATAGGGTTATCAAAGATAGGCTGAATCCTGAAGATTTTGAGGATGAAAAGGATAGAGAAATAGCAAAGGAGGTATTTAGCCGTCTTGAAAATAACAGGGGAATTGTTCCGGCAGAGCTTATTAATTTGGTTGGTGATGGTCTATCGGACATATTTGCAAGGTTGATACAGGGGGAGTGTAATTTTGATGATGACAAAAAGGCAGTAATGGACATAATTAGAAGGATGGAAATGTACAGACTGGATAAACGCGAAAAGGAGATACTGGAGCTTCTTTCTACTTCTCAAAATCATTCTGATGAGAATATAGAGAAGCTAAAACAGGAATTAAACTTGATATTGTTGGAAAAGAAGAATAAATAGAGAGATACATTTTAATGAACGGAGGGGCAGTAAGTGAAACCCAATAACGATATAAAGACTATTGTGCTTGAACTTATGGAAAAAGGCAAGCAAAAGGGAATGCTGACATACAAAGAAATTATGGATGCATTCGATGAAATTGATATTGAACCTGAGCAAATAGAGAAGATCTACGAATCATTGGAAAATGCAGGAGTAGATGTGGTTGGGGATATTGAGGCTGAAATGAAAGATATTCAGCTTACAGAAGAGGATTTTGATATTTCCATACCGGAAGGAATAAACATAGACGATCCCGTCAGAATGTATTTAAAGGAGATTGGAAAGGTACCTCTTTTGAGTGCTGATGAAGAAATTGAACTTGCACAAAGAATGGGAGAGGGAGATGAAGAGGCCAAAAGAAGATTGGCAGAGGCTAACTTAAGATTAGTCGTAAGTATAGCCAAAAGGTATGTGGGAAGAGGCATGCTATTTCTTGATTTGATTCAGGAAGGAAATCTGGGGCTAATAAAGGCAGTAGAAAAGTTTGATTATAAAAAGGGGTTTAAATTCAGCACCTATGCTACATGGTGGATAAGGCAGGCAATAACCCGGGCTATTGCCGATCAGGCAAGGACTATCAGGATACCTGTACACATGGTTGAAACCATTAACAAGCTTATCAGGGTATCTAGACAGCTTTTGCAAGAGCTTGGCAGAGATCCTCTCCCTGAAGAGATAGCAAAAGAAATGAATATGCCTGTTGAGAAGGTCAGAGAAATAATGAAGATTTCGCAGGAACCGGTTTCTCTTGAAACACCTATCGGTGAAGAGGAAGATAGCCATCTTGGTGACTTTATACCTGATGATGATGCTCCTGCACCCTCAGAAGCGGCAGCCTTTACTTTATTGAAGGAGCAGCTTATAGATGTTCTTGATACTTTGACACCAAGAGAGGAAAAGGTTTTGAGGCTGCGTTTTGGATTGGATGATGGAAGAGCCAGAACCCTTGAAGAGGTAGGAAAAGAGTTTCAAGTTACTAGGGAAAGAATACGTCAGATTGAGGCTAAGGCATTGAGGAAATTGAGGCATCCGAGCAGAAGTAAAAAACTTAAGGATTATCTTGAGTAAACTCGATTTTAAGTAATCGAGTTTTTTTATCACTGGGATTTCACGAAGTGAAATGATCAATATTTCTTTAGGTGAAAAAAGTATCCCGTAAATTTGTTAAATACTAATTTACGGGATCTAGGGGAGTATAATTAATATACTAGTTAGTATATTAATCTATAAAGCAATAAAAATCAATATGTTTTTGCAATTTTTTAAAAAAAGTGTTAAGCATGTTTAAACAGCAGAAGAATAAAATTCTATTTTTGCTGAGACAAGAGAATTTTTCCACCCTCGAAAAGTTTTCTTTGAACTGGGATGTTAAAGTTCTTCTTAAAAATCACAGTAAGCTGAATAAATTTTTGTTCTTTGTAGCACTATATGAATATTAAAAAAGTTTTCTGCAAATGGAGATGATTATATGAATGAAATGAACAGAAATGAAATCGAGCTTACAACCTATGACAGACTTTTGAGGGCATGGGAAAATTCAATGGAAATGGTTCGGGATTATGAGATGTATTCAAAAAGGATAGAGGACGAGGAGGTTAAGAAGGTTTTTAAAAAGTTTGCTGAGGATGAAGGGATGCATGCCGCAAAGTTGAGAGAATTATTGATGGATTATAAAAATAGGACTCCTAATAATATTAATTAGCACGGCAGAGGTGTTTAAATTATGTCAAGATACTCTAGAAGCTTAAGTTAGTCCATGTTTTTCTTCACTTAAACAATATATGCATCTGTCTGGTAGCATAAAAAATATTTAAACAATGAACATACCCGCGAATTCGTGAGGAATTTATTAAAAATTATAGAAAATTAAAAATAAATCGCCGTAATAGAATAAAAATAATTCTTGACCTTGATTGAATGCATAAGTATAATATTACTTGTGTCTAATATTACACGTGTCTGATGATTGATTCATCAGAAAAAAATATTCCTCAATAGCTCAGTCGGTAGAGCATGCGGCTGTTAACCGCAGGGTCGTTGGTTCGAGTCCAACTTGAGGAGCCAAACGGGCCTTTAGCTCAGTTGGTTAGAGCAACCGGCTCATAACCGGTTGGTCCGGGGTTCGAGTCCCTGAAGGCCCACCAAAAAGAAATAAGGAGTCCTAAGACTCCTTATTTCTTTTTTCTATGAAAGTGTCAAAGTTGTCGGTGATCTCTTGTTGACTGGTCGCAACAATAGTAATGTTTTTGGTGCCCATGGCAATGATGTTTGGCGGAGCTATGCCGGAAATTATTGTTTCCGAAGGGTTTTCAGTGTCTTTTATGTTCAGTACCCGGAAGCTCTGTATCATAAACGCCATCTCCTTATTAACATTACAATTAATATAGTTACACTGTTTATTATGCTCTGAAATTTTAATATAATAATTTATAGATATAAGAAATTTCTCTATAAACGAAAAATTTTCTTTAAACTGAAGTGTTATAAGTGATGACAGAGGACGATTAAATTAACTATCAATACAAACAATCTTATAAGGAACTGAAGTGTTATGAGTGGTGACAAAGGGAAAGGAAATAATGATGGATTTAAAAGAACGGCTTAAGCTAATTGCCGATATGGCACCTAAATGTGATGTTGTGTGTGATATAGGGACGGATCATGCTTACATACCTATTTATCTCGTTATGAATAACAAATGTAAAAGGGCAGTTGCCAGTGATGTTAGAAAAGGCCCTGTTACAGTGGCAAATAAAAACATAGAAAAATATGGGCTTAAAAAGCATATAGAAACAAGGGTTGGCAACGGCTTGGAAACTGTAAGATATGGAGAAGAGGATACGATTATAATTGCAGGAATGGGTGGCTTGCTCATTAGTGAAATATTGGAAAAGGGCTTTGATATCGCAAAAAAAGCAAATTCGCTTATAATTCAACCGATGAATTCAATAGAGCTGGTACGCAAATGGCTTTATGAAAACGGTTTTGACATATATGATGAAAGGCTTTCTAAGGAAGAACGAAGAATATACAATGTTTTAGCTGCAAAATGGACAGGCAGTGTTCAAAAAAAAGAAGAAATATATTATTATATAGGTGAAAAGCTTTTTGAAAAGAAAGATGGACTTCTTGAGATTTATATTCAAAATAAATTGCGTCAGTTGAATAGAATTATAAGTGAAATGGAGAAAATGAATGATAAAAACAGCGATTTAAGGCTTAAAAACGAGGATATAATAAAAGGACTTTCAAGGCTTTTGAGGGATTATCAGGAAGAGAGGAATTTAAGGAGGAGTTTTTATGAGCAGAATAAGTGATATAGTACGCTACATGGAGGAACTGGCTCCGGCCAATCTTGCCGAGGACTATGATAATGTGGGTTTGTTGATTGGAAATAGAGGAACAAAGGTAAATCGTATTTTGGTGTGCCTTGAGGTTTCGTCAAAGGTCGTGGACGAGGCTGTGGAAAAGAATGTTGACCTGATTGTATCCCATCATCCTGTAATATTTAAAGGGCTCAAAAGGATAAATGGGGATGATTTTAAGGGAAGTATTATATATAAACTTATAAAGAATGATATTGGGGTTTACAGTGCCCATACCAATCTTGATGTTGCCCATGGGGGAGTCAACAATCATCTTTCATCTTTGCTGGGACTGACGAAAATTAGCAACCTCACCGGCTATAAATCGGAAAAACTCTTTAAGATTGTTGTGTTTGTGCCGGTTGAGAGTATTGATTCTGTAAGGGATTCAATGAGTCGAGCCGGTGCCGGATGGATAGGCAATTACAGTGATTGTTCCTTTATGACAAAGGGGATCGGTACTTTTATGCCCCTCGAAGGAACGAATCCATACATAGGTACAAGGGACAAGCTTGAAAAGGTGGATGAATACAGGTTGGAAACAGTAGTTTCAAAGGACAATCTTCAAAAGGTGATTGAAGCTATGAATAATGCACATCCCTATGAGGAAGTTGCCTATGATGTTTATCCCCTTGAGCTTAACGGTAAGGAGTATGGAATGGGGAATGTCGGGATGTTGGATGAACCGAGAACCCTTAAGAATTTTATTAGTTTAGTAAAAGAGAAACTTAGTGTAAAAACTGTTAGATTAATTGGCAGTATAGACAGGGAAATAAAAAAGGTGGCTGTTTTTTGCGGAAGCTTTGACAACAGGGTGGCAAGGGCGGCAAAATTACAGGCAGATGTTCTGGTTACCGGTGATGTAAAGTATCATGATGCCATGGATATGGTGGAGATGGGCATGTGCGTTATAGATGCGGGGCATTTTAACACTGAAAGGGTCATTGTGCCAAGACTTGTACAGCTTTTGTCAAACAGGTTTGCAGATCTTGAGGTAATGGAGAATTATGTGGAAGAGGATCCATTTAAATATTGTTGACATAGGAGCTATAAATACATATAATATATTGTACTGTAAATAATAAGAATGAATTAAGCAAACATGAGTAAGCCAGATAGTCGCGGATACAGTGTCGAAAGACCGTATACGAGGAAAGTCCGGGCTCCATAGGGCAGGGTGCCGGGTAACTCCCGGTGAAGGCGACTTCAAGGATAGTGCAACAGAGATATACCGCCTGCTGGGGGTTGGAAGTGGGAGGTTACAAATTAGAAGTTTGATATTAGAGATTTGAATTATTTTCGACTTCTCACTTCCAATCTCCAGCACGGTAAGGGTGGAAAGGTGAGGTAAGAGCTCACCAGCGGCATGGCGACTTGCCGGCTATGTAAACCCCACTTGGAGCAACACCGCAAAGAGGGACATTATGGTTGCCCGCCAGTCCCGGGTAGGTGGCTTGAGCTGTATAGAAATATATGGCCTAGATAGATGACTATCAAATACAGAACCCGGCTTATAGACTTACTCATTAAATTTATTAGAACCACTCGTTTCTATGGCGGGTGGTTTTGTGTATACAGGCTGTAAATCTAAAAGCTATCTCAACTAGAATTTATATTTAAAAAAGGTTATCGCCTTTTTTATTGTATTGTCCCGTTATATATCAGCATTAATCTGGCGAATTCCAGTATATATGATGGATGTATGATATAGAGGTTGAAAATAAAAAAGTATTATGAAATAATTATAATTGGATTGAGCTGCTGATGAAAGGAAAGGTTTAGTAAGTTGGAAAACGCATGTGGAAAATATTCTGATGCCTTCAAAATTTGTACAAAGTTGTTTTCAAATATTGTGTTTTCTTTTTATTTGGTATATACTTAATTAAAATAGATTTATTAGTAATTATATGTTATACAGAGAAAATGAGTTAATCATTGAGTGGAGTAATAATGATATGAGATGGGGAACACACCTGTTATCAAGTCAGATTAATGATTGTTAATATATTTCATATTAAATTAATACTAAGGGAGGGTTTGTTATGCCAATCAAAGTTACTATTTCAGGAGGTATTGTTCTTGAAAAATGTCTCGATTCAGTATACTTCAAAGTGGATACCTCAGACGATCTAGATGCTAGAACTACAGATATAGGCAATACAATAGAGATAACCGGAAGAGTTGATGTTGACTTTGAGCCAACAGCAGAACTCTACTCGTGGGCATTGATAAAGCCTACAAGTGGAAACAAATCAGACGTATATAGGCAGGTCGAGGTTGAGGTTACTTCAAATAAAGATAATAAATTAATAAGGAAGGTTGTTTTTCCTGAGGCATTTGTTGTCGATTATCTTGAAAATTACTCAAATGAAGACGGAATAGGAAGCTTTACGTTATTTTTAAAACAAAAAAAGGATAACAATGAAGTTGTTAATGTAAGTGGGGGTTAAAAATCATATTAGATGTCTTTTAGTCGAACAAAGCATTTATTTGGCTGCTTTTACGACAATTTATCCCTTGGATGGATTTTAATTTGAAGCATATGTTATTTGTTGAATGATTCATTGCTTCCTGATTAATTATAGGAATTATGAGGATTTTGTATTAAAATGCAGTATTATTAATGTTGTTTTATAAAAAAATAAAATGCTTTTCCTTAAAAGGATTGAAAAACTATTTCAGGTTTTGATAAAATGCTTTTAAGGATAGGGTAAATTATGCAACAGCTTTTAAAAATGCATTTACAGGTTTTGTAAATAAAGGGGAGGACTAAAAGATATAAATCAATTTAGGATACAAATAAAGATAGGGGGATAAAAATGGATATAATTCAACAAACAAACAGAACAATATTGTTTGAAGAGATTAATCCTGAAAAACTTGATCTTATCACACTTGTTGGAGATGTAAGCGGAACAGATAGTCTGTCGGATGAAAAAATTAAGGAGATTAATCAGCATCTTCTTGTAAGGAGCTTTGATGAATTTTTAGACAAATTCTCACCTACCGTATATTCTTTTTATAATGCAAAAGAAAATGGAGAAGGTGAAGTAATATACACGCTTAAAAAGCCGGAAACTATACCGGAAGAATTCATAACAGAAATTAGGCTCAATCAACATAATGATTTTTTAAAGATGTTGTTTACGTTGATTGATGCTAGAAGAAGTCAGGGTATTATAAACATTGATTTTAAATTTGACAAGGTTCTTGACATGATATCACCTAAAAAAGTGATGGATGATATAAGACAATCCAGAAAGGAAATTCATTATCTTTATGAAAAATATGAAGAGCTTGAGGATGAAGATCCAAAGAAACTTGATATCGGGGACAAGCTCAATACAAAGTTTGAAGAAGCCCGACAGAACTATAATAATGTAATGGCTATGCTGCCTCTTGCCATTGAAGACATTAAAACGAGGCTTTTATTAGGTCGTTCCGATGACGATAGTGAAGCATCGGCTATTCAGGTTGGTGTGCTGAGCATTGGTGAAAACGGTGAGTTGAAAATAATTGAGGCTCCTAAAACTGAAACCGATGCATTGATGGTAATTGATGAGGACAGGAGCGGCAGCCTTGTATCGATATTTCAACAGGACTACGACGATGTTTCCGATTCACCTTCTTCCTATGTAAGGGATTTGGTAGCAAGAACTTTTTGTCCTATGCCGGCATTACAAACAGAGACTGATGTTGACAGGGAAATACAGAACTATCATTCATACCTTGAATTTTATACCAAGGCAAAGGATGATTTTGTTAAAGCCGCAAAGCCTTTGATTGAGAAAATTCTTGGCGTTAAAATGTTTTTTGATCAATATAATACTAAAAGACGTGGAATGAGACCTAGCCTGATTATTACCAACAACAAGCTTGACATGACCGTAAAAAGCAACAATATGCCCAGACTTGAAGTATACCTTAACACAGTAAACCAGAAAAATGATTTTAGCAATACCATATGGTACGGGATTGTTCCGGCAATTGAGATGGAGAGCGTAGGCAAACCAAAGGTCGTGAAAAAGATTTTTAAGGGGAATGTTGAGGTCAAAAAAGAAGGAAATACAATGGAATCGTTGACCGCACTTCTTCAGACAATTGAGAAGTATAAATTACAGATATTCTTCAATTTCCAAGCTAATGAGGAAACGACATTTAATAATATGGCTGTGTTTGGAGTTGAAAAATATATTGATAAATGTCAGATGTTGACCCGGCAGCCTTATAGTGAATTTGCAGTACCGTGCTTGCCTAATTTTACAGTAATACCTAAAGACAAATCCGGTGTGGTAATTGACGTTAAAATGGAGAAGACTGAAAGCGGAGGAGTTAAGCTTTCCAGTGCAAGGGAAGACATACTTAAATTATGGATACAGGGTGTTTATGTCGATGCTTCGTACGTAGCAGCTGGAATAGTGGCTGCATATCAATGTCCTGAGTATTTAAAGGAGTCATTTAGGAATGTAAGTGCGAAGTATCCGGGTGTCAGGTTTGATATAGAAGCAGGAGATAATGCTCTTAGAATGGTGACCACCATGGCAAAAGAGATAACAGGTTTCACCAATAATATTAAGGATGAGATAAACAGGAAGAGTTTTGGATTTGTGTTTTCCTCTGAGAATGCTCAGTTTGAAGGAAAAGACATAAAAAGGATTACTGTTTATAAAGCAAGGAGTCTTGCACAGACCGATGACGGATTCGAATCGGTTTACAAAACACTTGTGAGTACATATATAGAAAGAATGCTGAGATTCCAGACCAACGATTTTAAGCAGGATAAGATAGTTGATTTCTTTAGTAACAATCCAAACAGCCAGAAGAGAAAATGGCAAAATGATAGTGGATTTGTTAATTCAATAATAAAAGACGGAGACGACCTGAATTACACAATAGATGAATTGAGTAACCTGTGCTTAATTGATTTGACTTTTAACGGCAATGTGAAGAATCTTGAGGTTACTATTACGAAGAATGCTGGTACTGCTGGTGTTGCAGGTTCAAAGTAATTCAACCGTCTTAAAGCTGAACAATAGCAGGATTAGTGTTATCTGCAGAAGGGTTTTATAGAGGATATTAATACAAATAAGTATTAATATAAATAGTATTATTTAAATTAAAAGGAGGGTTTTATCATGGCTTTTAAGTTGAAAGCTACAACAGCGTCTGGAAGTGGTGGTTATGGAGTTTCGTTTGAACTTAATGAAGACATCATTACTTCTGTTCGTTATATGACAGATACACCTAATGATGAGAACTCAAGGTCAAACGATGTTAGTGCAATTCTTGAAATTACTGGTACATTAACCCAGAACGAACAGGATTTGCAGGAAACTAAGAAAGTTGCAATTTGGTCACTGGAAAAAAAGAATCCATACCTGAACATTGTTGTACAACAAGTTTCATCGACACTTATGATGAGAGAGTATACATTCCCAAGAGCTTTTTGCGTTGATTATATTGAAGAGTTTCATGAGGAACAGGGAAATGGTAAATTTACTCTCATTATTAAGCAGGAAAAGAAAGATGTTGAAAATGTAAAAATAGAAGGCGGATATGGTGCATAGTTCCAGATAGCAATAAAAGATTAAGATGTTTACATACTATGACTTCTATTGTTTATCGGTTTAAAAGGCAAATGCCTTTTAAACCGATAAGGGGGTGCATATTTTTCTTCACATTTATTTAATGCACCCCCGATAAGGAGTTTGTTTTGAAAATTAAAACTGTATTGTAAGATTAGTATTTTATATGGTCTTAAGTTAAGGCCAAGGGTTTTTGAAAGGAAACAGAAAAGATGAAAAGAGAAGAGGCTTTAACACATTTTGTCGAAAATTATGTCAGTAAAATAAGCCTTGACAAATTACAAAAGCTTGAGAATTATTATGAAAACAATGAGGATATTCTAGCAGATAAGTTTATTGAATCTTTTCGCAGAATATGCATTAAGATAAAGGATTTACAAAAATCAGGCATTAAAGGAAAGATAGCATATATAAATTATTCCTTATTAAGAACCAATATTATTGAAGGAACATACAGCTACTTGGTTCAAGGGCTTAATAGGTTTAGTATTTTTGACCGAGTGGAGTGTCAGGAAGAGTATGATGTCAGATGGGCATTTCAATTTCTTGACGAATTGGAGAAAGAGCTTTTAGAAAAAAGCAAGCTTTATATCAACAAGGTGTTTAAGCCTGATGTGGAGAGGTTTATCCGCAAGGAGTTTTTGTCATGCAACAATTATATTGTTAAGCTTGCGGAATATGCAATGCCTCGGGCAGTTGAGTTGGAGGAATTTAGGGAAATTTTAAAGGAAGATGTGTTGAAAGTGCGAGTTGGAGAGTATAAGGGATATTATAAAGATGTATATATATATAAGCCTTCATAAAATATCCAAAAAAGTTTTGATTGAGTTAGGTTATAGAAAAGAGGGCAAAAGATGAATTATTATATTCTTTCCCAAGACCGTAGGATCTCTGATTGTGTGAAGCCATTGGGAATAACAAAGTTTATTGACAGGGATTTGTTGATGGGTAATACAGATAAGTTGGATGATACACCTGTTCAGTTTTATATAAAGGAAAAAGACGAAAATGAATATATTGATATAATTGAGACACCTGTCCTTTTGATATCGGACAAACTAAAGAGGGTGTTGGAAGTGTATCAGAAAGAAATCTTTTTTAAGCCTGTGTTACTTGCAGATGTTAAGAGGATGAGACAGGATTTGTATTGGTTCATGATACCTAAAACGGTTGAATGTCTCTCACCACAAACTGAGTTTTTTAAGGATGGAGCAGTTAAGAAGCTTGTAATTGATGAAAAGAAAGCAAACCCGCATAAAGTGTTTAGGGTAGGAGGGATTTTTGAGTATATCGTAATAGTAAACCTTGATATAGCAGAAAACATACTAAAAAGGGACATATATGGAATTGAACTAAAAAAAGCAAACAAAGAATAGTGAAAGGAATAGAGTATGAAGAATTATTACGAGATACTAGGAATAAGGAAAGATGCTTCCACTGAGGAAATAAAAAAGGCGTACAGAAAACTTGCGAGGAAGTATCATCCCGATGTAAATCCTGGGAATAAAGAAGCTGAAGAGAAATTTAAACAGATTAATGAAGCTTACAATAATTTGATTGACGAATCAAAGAGAAAAACATATGATGAAAAATATGATAATATAAATCGGTCTGGGGCTACTCAAACCGGTGCTACACAAAAAAGAGACTATCAAACTCCGCAAGATGCTCATAAGTTTGATATGGAGGATGTGGAAAGAACCTTCGAAAGATTTTTTGGGTTTAATCCTAAAACCAAGGATGCTAATATAAAAACAAAAAAGGATAATAAAAAGAAGAATCCATTGGATGCTACGGATATTTTTGAAAGATATTTCGGAGTTAAGAAAAAATAGATTAAAGCAATGAAGACAAGGAGTGTTTTAGAATGAAACAAAATTCGTTGTTGCCAAGAAGCGGAGACAATATAAAAAAGTATATCAACAACAAGAAGGTTGAAAAATACTCGCAGGGTAATAAAAACACAGTCTGGCTGTATGTAATTGATGCTTTGATAGTTTTGGTTTTTATTTCTACACTTTGTTATATTTATTTAGTAAACGACAATCAAATTTTAAAGTATATAGGATATGGCATTATAGTTATTTTCGGGGCTTTTGTAATAGTTCGGATACTTACAATTTTACTTGCCGGGCAGAATGAAAGTGCTATAACAAAATTGGTGCTGATTAGTGAGGACGGTAGGGGTATAAAATCCTGGAATATAAAGGGTAAAGTATCCTTATTAGTAGGCAGAAATACCAAGAATAATGAGGTGGATATTGATCTTTCAAATGTCGAATATTCTGAGCTCATAAGCAGACAACATGCGGTTTTGAATTATGCGGAAGGTGCATGGTATATTGAAGATATTGGCTCATCTTATGGAACCGGTCTTAAAAAAGTAAATGAGGAGAGATTTAAATTGGATATTGAAAGGCTTTATGAATTAAGTCTCGGAGACATTATTTATATTGCAAACACTAAAATTATGGTAAAATAATAAGTATATTAAGTTAATGCAGAATATATGAAGTTAAAAAAGCAATAGTATATTACAAAAATGGGGGAATTTAAATTATGTCTTTAGGAAGATGTGTTAATGGACATATGTATAGAGTTGAAAGGTATGGAAATAAATGTCCTTATTGTGATTCTTCATTAGAAGGCACAGGAAAAACAAGAATTACTCCGATTTTAGAAGATTCTGATAAGACCAAGGTGTCGGATGACATAGACGGTATCGAACCTGTAGTTGGTTGGTTGGTATGTATTGAAGGTGTGCAAAGGGGTAAGGATTATAAAATCCGGCAGGGAAAAAATTATATTGGAAGATCTGATGAAATGGATATTTCAATAGTTGGTGACAATACAATATCAAGAAAAAACCATGCATCTATTGTTTATGATCCAAAGATGAGAAAGTTTTCTCTTCTTCCGGGAGAGTCAGGTGGTCTGGTTTATATTAGTAATCAGGTTAAAAAGGATGAGGCAGTCCTTACCACTCAAGAACTCTCAGCTTATGATGTAATAGAAATAGGAAAGAGTAAGTTTATATTTATTAATTTATGCGGCATTCATTTTGATTGGGTTAACAAAGAAGAGGATTGATAGGCAATGGAAGAAATATTAAGTGAACAGCATTATATAGTAGTATTGTTGTGCTTACTAATTATACTTGTTCTTTTGTTAATTAGGTATAGACTTAGGATTGTTAGAATCTTTCCAAAGGTATCAGTGGGGAACGCACAAATAATTGGAAGCAGGGAGGAGCAGGAGGATAGCTTTGCTACTGCGGAAAATAACAATGCAATTATGGCTGTGCTTGCCGATGGGATGGGGGGATACTCAAATGGAAAAATGGTAAGCAGTATGGTTGTACAAACTTTTGTGCAGGAGTTTACAAATGCTGTAAACGTACATCCCGTTGAGAATTTCTTTATTAATGCGGCAAACTTAAGTAACAGAGCAGTACTTGACCGGGCAAAGGGAAAGATGATGGGAAGTACTGTTGTGTCAGTTGTTATATCCGATGGCTGTCTTCAATGGGTTTCTATTGGAGATAGTGCAATTATACTTTTTAGAGATGGTGAATTGATTAATCTCAATAAAAAGCACACTTATAAATCTGTTTTGGAAGATCAATATATATCGGGACTGATTTCAGAAGAACAATTAATTAATAACCCAAGGCAAAAAAGAGTTACCAGTTACATAGGAGCAGAGATTTTAAAAGATATAGAGATTTCGGAAAAACCAATAAAACTTAAATTCGGAGATAAAGTGATACTTTGCAGTGACGGAGTATACAACAGTCTATCGGAGATTGAATTGGAAAAGATTCTTAGTAAAAGTTCACAACCTTTTGAGACTGCAGAAAAAATAATGCAAACAATTGAAGAAAAGAACTATAGCAAGCAAGATAATGCAACGATAATAGTGCTCTCGTGCAATTAATTGTTTGCCTATAGAGATTAGCAGCAGTATTTATAGTTCCTTGGGTTTATAGTGGGGGTTTAGAATGAGGAAGAACAGTAGTGAGTTTGTAACCAGTTTTACTTCGGAAGCGGGAACCTTCAGAATAAATAAAGATTTTTTTGCATATGCGGAAATGGATGACTTGGCCTGTTATATAGTTGCTGATGGGATAGATTCCGATGAGGACATTAATAGTGCCGAATTGGTTTCAAACTATATATTTGAAAAAGTAATGAAAAAGCTGGTAATGTCCAGAAGAAGGCTTAAAAAATATATTATTGAAGCACATAAGATGCTCAATGAGTGCAGCAAGAATGTCAGGTTGAAAGCAAGTCTGACGGTGTTGTTGACCGATTATTCCAAGATGATATGGGCAGGTGCGGGGAACACGAGACTGTACCATTTCAGAAAAGGTGGTTTAAATTTTAGAACCAAGGATCAGAGTATTTCGCAGATGATGGCAGATGCAGGGCAAATTGCCGAAGAAGAAATAAGCTGCCATGAAGAAAGGAACAACCTGACAAATTATTTAGGGCAGGCAAGAGGATTTAAGCCCTTTGTATCAAAGAAATATAAATTAATGGATAAAGATGTCATCGTTCTTTGTACCGTTGGGTTTTGGGAAAATATTTATAGCGTAGATATGATGAAGGCGTTAAAAGATGCAAAAGAACCTTCCGAGTTTATAGAAATCGTTGAAGATGATTTGTTGTCAAGGCAAAACAAGGTTTTAAACAATTATACTGTAACTGCTATTTTTGCTAATAAGGTTTTTAAAGAAAACCTTAAGGATGATGTGCGTCTTCGCATTGCAAAGAAAGTAGCTGCTGTCTTGATTCCCATTATTTTGGTGGTGGCAGGAATTTTAATTTTTAGGGGAATTGAGGCATCAAAAGCAAGAAAACTTGTGGTTGAGCATGAAGAAAGCGGCGATAAGTACTTGGCGGTCGAGAATTATACAAAGGCCTTAGAAAGTTATGAACAAGCAGAGCAATGCGTAAAGAAAATAAAGGACAGTGAAAAAAAGGATAGGATTGAAACCAAGTATAGGATAACAGATTTGATTGTCAAAGGAGACGAATACTTTACTAATAGGGACTTTGAGAATTCGAAGCTAAACTATATGAATGCAAGAACTCAGATAGAGTTTGAACTTGAAGATGATAATAAAAAAGAATTAAAGAAAAAGCTGGACGAAAAGATCAAAAGAGCAAACAATCTTATCAGTGTTATTGAAAAGAGTTTAGAGGGAGATAAAGAGTTTGCCAATGGCGAAGAAGCATTAGTTAAGGCTAACGAGGCTGGAAGCGGCACGGCCAAGCTCGAGGGATATGAGACTGCAAAGCAGCATTTTAATAATGCTATTGCCATATATAAAGAATCAAAAGAACTTTCAGATGATAACTTGTATTATGATATGGTAAAGGAAATGGAGAATAAAATTAAGGAAACGGAAGCTAAAATAAAGGAATTGGATCAAGAAAAGAAAGAAGAGCAGGAAAAAATGGAAGGAGAAAAAAAAGCAGAGGAACTTTTAAAGAAAGCTGAATCCTTTACAAAAGATGGTGACAGGTTGTTTAAGCAGCAAAAATATGATGAAGCAAAGGTAAACTATAATTCTGCAATTGAAATATATAAAGAGCTTAAAGAGAAAAGTGGAGAGGACACAACACAGAAGATTCATGACTTAAATATTAAAATAGTTGAAATTGACAATAAAATTAAAGAGCAAGAAAAGGAATTAGATACATAAATTAATCAGGATTATTATGAAAGGTGGGAATGAAATGAGTAGTTATGTTGTTGACGGGGCGAAACTGAAATGTCCTTTTGGAGATAAGGAAAGTAAATTAAGGGTGACGAAGACACGTAGGGTTTACATTAACAATAGTAGACAAGGAAATATAATGGATTTCAAACCGAAAGAAAATATTTTGTCGTTTGGGGATTGCAGCAGCCTTGCAAATCCCGTAGTTGCCGCTGCAACAGCCGCAAATCACGGAAGACTGCAAAAGATGCCTTGTGTTCCGGCTACTGTTTCACCATGGATAAACGGCAAGACGGATGTTTTAGTAGGGAATTTTCCTGCAATATTAGATACATCAAAGCTTATGTGTATGTGGTGCGGTGTAATAAGCGTAGCTAAGGACGGACAATAGTATTTTGTTTTAGGTTTGAAAGTTTCATAGATTATTTGAATAACAGCGAACAGGGGGGAGTTTGTGTGTCATCAACAATAGCGTATGGAAATATTGAATTGAAATCATCCTTTGAAATAATTCAGCTAAAGGAATTGAGGATAGAGAAGAAAAATAATGAGCATGCAAGGGTTTATTTTACAGGTGTAGTACCGGAGGATAAAAAAGACAGTTATATTGATGGTTCTTATTCCAATGAGATTATAGAGGTTGTTCAGATTGATGATAATTCAAACTCAACAGTGTTGTTTAAGGGAATAATAACGGATGTTCAATTAAAGGCCGTGAGGGGTATATATTATATTACGGTGGAAGGGGCTTCCTGTACATATAACATGGATCTGAAGTTAAAAAAGAGATCTTTTCAAAATAAAGACATGCAATACACGGAACTAATCGATGAAGTTTTAAAGGACTATCCCGGAGCAGATTTTATTGACACGGCTGCAAAAGGCAAGAAGCTGGAAAAGGTTTTTATACAGTACGATGAGACAGATTGGGAGTTTTTAAAGCGTATGGCTTCACATTTTAATGTTGGTCTGGTGCCGGATGCGATTTCCGATAAACCCAAGTTCTGGTTCGGAATACCGGAAGGCGGGAAAGGTGGAAATTTAGAGGAGTTCAATTATAGCGTAAGAAAGAAAATTGGAGATTTTAGATATTCTTCTGAGAATTTTATAGATGAAATAGATGAGCAGGATTTTATATACTATGAAATTCAAACGGATAAGGTTTTTAACATAGGTGATCCCATTAAATTCAATGACATCAGTTTGGTGGTGAATGAGTGCAGAGCCTTTATTGAAGGAGCTGTTTTAAGGCACGAATATGTTATATCGCCCAAAAAAGGTTTAAGTCAGGAACTGATATTAAATGAGCAGTTGTTTAGGGCTTCTGAAGAAGGTAAGATTATTGAAATTAAAGAGGATAACGTTAGGATTCACTTGGATATTGATAAAGAGCAGAAAAAAGAAGAGGCATTTTGGTTTCCCTATTCCACATTTTATACAACTGAAGGCAATACCGGTTGGTACTGCATGCCTGAGTTAGATGACAAGGTAAAATTGTATTTTCCTTCAAACAAAGAAGAAGAGGGAATTGTTATGAATTCCATAAGGAGAAGGACAAAGAGTGGGGACAAAATTGACGACCCGGATGTGAAGTATTTTAGGACGAAATTTAAGAAAGAAAAAAGATTTAGTGAGAAGGAATTGGTTTTTTCTGCGGATGATGATAAGGTGTATATCAAGCTTAATGAAGATGACGGGATTGAGATTTACAGCAAAAGTGAAATAAAAATAGAGGACGAAAATGATATTCAAATAAAAGGGGACACAGTAGATATAAAGGCGAAAGGCAATATTGAAATTGCATGCAATCAGGGTTCGATAAAGTTGGATGGAACAACGACCCATATAAAGAATTCTAGAGTAAAGGAAGGGTAATGGGTATATTGGTAAATTTAGATATCAAAAGCCCGAATTCACCAAAATACAGAAAACGTCAAAGAAAGTTGATTCCGACAACAAAGCCGTTGATATCGGTAAGAAAATATTAGCTTTCGTTTGAAAATCATGTGGGCATAATGGGAAAGAGCTGGTTTTTTGAATACCAGACCCACCTTAAAATAGACGGAGACAAAATATCCTTGGTGTATCCCGATGGGCACATCAAGGAATTTAAAAAAATTGATTCAGTATGGCAAAACCAAACCGATGAAGACCAGTCGGATACTCTTATGGAGGATTCGAAGGGTTTTATTTTTATCACAGGGAAAAATCTTGTATATAGATACGATGAAAAGGGCAGGCTCGCCTCCATAAGTGACCCAAACGGCAATACGGTGTCATTGGAGTACAACAAAAATGGTGAAATCGATGCCGTCATATCACCGGGGGGCAAGATACTGACCTTCCGATATAAAGACGGAAAGATATGCCAGATAGCCGATAACATCGGCCGTAAGGTGCTATATAGCTACAACGGGGACAACCTTGCCAAAGTTACCCTGCCCAACGGCGGAACGGTAAGGCACACCTGCGAAAATGACCGGATTGTAAAGGTAACGGACCAAAACGGCATAATTTATGTTACCAACGAGTACGACGAAAAAGGAAGGGTAACAAAGCAGTACGACAGCGAGGGCAACCTGACAAAGATTGAATATGACGATGAAAAATGGGAGAACACCTTTACCTACTGTGCCACAGGGGTGGTGGAGAAATACCGGTACAATGAAAGGACTCTGGTTACACAAAATGAAATAGTAAATGATAAAGCAGCCTTGGAAAAGTTTTTAAAAAAAGGTGGTTGAGAATATCAATGCAAATTTGCTTTTTATTTTGTTTTGTAATATGAAGGAGTGAGACAAAATAAAGCTGTCAAATATAAATAAAAAATAATGAGCAGACATCAACATAAAATTATATCCCTGCAGGCTGGAAGATTTTTTTTACAATGATAACCGTTACTTTATAATAGGATTGATGGTTGTCATTATTTTTTTCAGGATGCTTTGCAGCCTTTTTGCCGTCTAAAGCGTATATAGATTGAAAGGGGTGAGGCAAATGGCATATAAGTCCTGTCGGCCGGAGGACTTTGAAGCGTTTGTGACAAAACATGAAAACACTTTATACCGCACTGCACTTGCTGTTATGGGAAATGTATCCGATGCCGAGGACGTGGTGCAGGAAGCCTTTTTACGTGCTTATGAGAAGGCTCCCGAATTTCAATCGGAAGAGCATGAAAAGGCGTGGCTTATAAGGGTAACAGTGAACCTTTGCAACAGCCGACTTCGATCTCCTTGGAGAAAACGAAGGTTACCGCTTCTCAATTCTTATCCTGCTTCAGAGCCGGAGCAACATGAATTACTGGAGCAGATAGTGGCACTAGAGCCCAAATATCGCACAGTTATCCATTTGTTTTATTATGAGGGTTATTCCGTTAAGGATATTTCAGAGCTGACCGGGCAAAAGGAAGCTACTGTAAGAAGTCATCTGACCCGTGCCCGTCAGAAGCTCAAGTTAGTTTTAAAGGAGGATGATTATGAAAGCATATAAGGAATATATGAGTAAAATAAAGGTGTCCAGCACGTTACACCAAAGACTTGTATCCTGTGCCGGCAGTGGAGAATCCGATCACCGTCCTATCATTAGAAAGTATTTTGCCGTGGCCGTAGCCAGCCTTGTATTGGTTCTAATTGGAATTTTCTATATACCTAAATTAATGCAAAACAATGTACCGCCAGTACAGGATGATAATTCATGGGTTTTGCAGCCTAGTACAGATACACCGGTACCTGATGAAATAGATAAATACGCACTGGTTTTCAATAAAGCTAATGCACAGAGGGCAAAAGACATCGGAATACCGGGACACTTCTGGCAAGAGTTGACCGATCAAGAGTTAAATACTATTTTCCCCGGCTTAAAAGATACACATACCCTTACAGCCACAGCTAATTTTCAGAGTGGTGAAAACGGCGTAGGCTTATTCAACATTGACGCCTATGCAGTATCTGCATCGGGACTTAGAACGTATATCCGAATTGCACCTGATAAGGTCAAAATTGATTATAGGTTTGAGGAAGAAACAAATACTTCGGATGTCCTTGGGACCAAAGTTACAGCAGGGTATTTTGAGACAAAGCCGAACAGCAATGGGCTTAGGAACATCATTTATTTTGCTACCTTCAAACTTTCAGATGCAGCCTATTATATAGAGCTTGGCGGCATGGAAACAGAGAAGGAAGCACTTAGGAATGAAGTTACGGAGCTGATTGTTCTTCTTATTGAAGGGGATCCTGCTGATCTTAATATATTCCACCCGGTTGTACCGGAACTTCGCGAAGACCGGCTTAATCTTGATGAAGCCCGTTCTGACGCCGATTTCGGTGCATATTTGCCGAAAAACCTTCCCCAGGGGTTTGTTTTTGAGGATGCACTTCGTTTTATCAATCAAGAGCAGAATACACTGTCTGTCAACTGGACAAAGGGCATGGGGTATATTGATTGGCGTGTTTCTAAAGTGGACGATAAAGATAAAAAGCGTATAACTTCCGTTACCGATACTAAAAATTATGACCTTGCACTCTATCCCATTCCCCGTGCTGATTCTGTCCCCGATGAATTGAGGGAGATTGTGGATAATCCCATCTTTTATATTGATGAGCTGACACTTGAAGCAGTACAGGCACGTACGTACGAGGTTTCAGACTCCGGGGATGAGCCGGGTTCAAGAATGAAATTCAGTGTATTGTATGGTGATATTTTGGTGGAACTTAGGGTAAAAGGTGCTTCGCCGGAAATAATATTTGATATCTTACAGCAAATCAATCGATCCCTATAAGGATTTAAAAAACGCTGTACAAAAACCAAATTTTTCACCAAAGTCACTAAAACGTTTCTATGTTTTCAATCGTATTAATAGTGAAAGGGGGAAGTCAATTGCAGAGTTCTTTATTGCGTACGAATGAAGAGCTGTTACAGATTTATGAACGCCATGTGAATACCGTCTACCGCATTTGTTTCATGTTTATGAAAAACAGGCCGGATACGGAGGATATGGTTCAAAACACGTTTATCCGGCTTATGAAGGACAAAACGGTTTTTCAAAGTGAAGAGCATGAGAAAGCATGGCTTATCAGGACGGCTACAAATTTATGCAAAGATCATTTTAAGCATTGGTGGTCGAAAACAGTGGGCTTCAATCATGTGACAGAAGAAGCGGTTGAGCAGCCAATCAACATAGACGGTGTTCTAAAAAAGGTCATGGAACTTCCCGCCAAATATAAGGCCGCCATGTACTTATATTACTATGAAGGCTATTCTACTGTAGAAATAGCAAAAATATTGGAAAAAGATCCATCCACAGTTAGAGGCTATCTCCACACAGGCAGAAAGCTTTTGAAAATGGAAATGGAAGGTGATTTTGAGTGAAAAAAGAAGATTTGAAAAATTCTTTTGATCAGATTAAGCCAAGTGAATCTGCAAAAAAGAGGATGCTGGATAATATTTTGAATCATTCGGAAAGAAAGAAGGGAATCTTTATGACATTGTTTGGTTCTAAAAAAGCCATTCCTGTATTGGCTTTAACGCTTGTGATAGCAGGGGGCTTGCTGATTTACAATCAGCTGTTACGGAAACATAATTATGGTTCATCGCTAACATACAACGTAGAAAATGATGTCAGCATGGGAAGAGAGGACGCAATTGCTCCGCTTTTGAATCAGTTTCAGATTGATGGCAGACATTATATATTATTATCCGATGAATTAAGGGCGGATTATGGTCTGCCAGCTGTTGTAAGTGAAAAGGATATCGGTGATAAAATTACAGATATTACAACCGGTCCCGATAAAAGCCTTATAGGAAAGGAAGTGTACAGCTATATCCCCGCCGGCGGAGAAGCGGTGGTTGCGGTGAAAAAAGACAATGAATATCAGCTTTTTCGATTCTTTACTTTTGAGAGCTATAATAACAATCAGGATGAAGATTCAGTCAAATATCTGGCTCTGTATGGCATTGATGGAGCTGATGATATCGCCAAAATTCAGTTCATAGGTCATTCGGAACAAAGCAAATTACAAGGCCGTACGGATATTTCAGGAGAAATAACGGACAAGGGTGAGATTGAGCGGTTCTATAGTTATTATTCTGTATTGAAGAATTCCAGCGATAAATATTTCGACAGGTTGTTTAATTACAGGGGTACGGATTCCGGTAATAAAGGCATTGAAGTTGATATTGTGGAACCGGATGAGCTAAACCCTCCGGATGCAATTGAGCCGAATGTTATAGCACCGGATCAAATTGGTCATAGCGAATACCGGCCAAGGGATATGGCATCAGAGAATATGGCATCAGACAGAATCGATATTGCAGAGGACTTGCCGCTGGAAATAGCTGCTAAGAGTGGAGCCGGTGTAGTTTCGGGTGATACACCGGAAGTAAACATAGTTCCGCCAGTTAATCCATCTCATGGTATGATGGATATGGGCAATACCGAGTCTGGAGTATCAAAACCCGGTCAGGGTTCTTCCGGTGCAGCATTGGAAAATCTTGTGACTATCAGAATATATAATCAAAGGGGAGTATATTTCGATTCTCCATATTATATAGACTTTGGTTTCATTTCAAGATATGAGGTGAGTGAAGATTTTGCCGGTTTTATGAGCAAATATTTAGACAAGTAACCATCATATTGTGTTGTATCATGATATTTACACGGTGAAATCATGAAGGAAGATTAAGCCATGGCATAAATTACAGATAAACTTTATTGAGCCTTTGTAGTAAGATATTACCCATAGATAATGAAAAG
>JGI24710J26742_10000987_pt1 | contig 26449 bp, 11 predicted proteins | sample BioPla2DNA2_FD_26742 | JGI IMG/M metagenome (IMG submission 26742) | reverse complement strand
TTCCTATCGATGGAAGCAATCCTAATACTACTGCAATATCACTGCTTGCTACTGATACATCCGTTATTTATTACTACGTGCAATCTGAAACGGGGAACTTTGTTATAATAAACGGTGTTGGTGTAACATATGATTCAAACGAGCATGAAGGGTTGCAAAGATATGATAAGTTTAGCGGGGCAATTAACGCAGGGGCTTACGCATTAAAGGCAGTCATTAATGCAGGCAAGAATTATAATGTTTGGGAAGGTACTGCAGTCTTAACGATAAGTCCAGCTACTATTACTGGCGTATCGCTTGTTGGATATAGTGGAACGTATGATGGAGCAGAACATGCGGTAACTGTATCGAATGTAAATGGCGCTGGTGTAACCCAGTACAATGATCCACTAACAATAGTATTTTCTATGAGTCCACAAGATAGTGCGCTAGTGTATGGTGCTGGCAATCTTGAAAATAGAGCAAAGAGTGCGGGGGAATACCAAGTTACTGCTAACATAACAGTAAACAGCAATTATATTCCTCTTGAGTTAACGGAAGATATAGAAATAGCCAAAGCTACAATGAATAATAATGCAGACGCAGCAGGCAATTTCTATTTGATGAACGGAAGTATGACATACGATGGATACAATGCATACCTGAATGTTATTACTAACAGCGCAGGAACTAGCTTGTCAGCGGGAAGTGGCGCAACACAAGTAACTCAGGTTGCAATAAGTCCAGTAAATAAGACATCACATGTTGGAGATAACGCAACTATTCAATATAAGTATGGGCTTACCTCGGGGTCATACACAAGCACATTCACTGGTCAAAAGAATGCAGGAAAATACTATATTCAAGCCACATTGTCTAATTCAAACTACATAGATAAAGTGTACACTGCCGAACTAGAGATAACTCCTTATGAAGCCACAGTAACTTGGTCTGGAGTTACAGGTGTTTATACTTATAACGGCCATTCTCAAAGTAGTAGTATATCAGCAACATTTAAGCGTGTTGCTGCAGATGGTGGAGATGATGTTTCGCTCAATGTAAGTTATACTTTCTCACTAGATGGATCTGCTCCCTACACTGCTGCAAGCGAGTTTAAGAATGCTGGACACTATGTTGCTAGTGTAACATGTCCAAACCCGAACTATACATTTCTCAATGCTGTTACATCTCATAATTTACAGATGAGAAAGGCTATTATACTGAGGTATTTATTAGATAATACGGTGGGATTTGATAATACATATCATTTCATAGCTGTCGGCACTAGCGCAACGGTAGTAAGCACCAGATCATATGTAAGTGGTAATGAAATAATTAGTTTACTTGCCTCTGATACAGCAACTGTTTCATATGTATATAATACTGTTAGTACCACTTATACAGGTGATTGGTCTGTATTTAATGGCGCATATAATGTTGGAACTTACTATATTAAAGCTACGGTTGCGGAGAGTAATAACTACGAAGCATTTATCGCTACTGCCACTTTAATAGTTACAATTGCAGATATTAGTAATATCACATTAAATGGCAATACGGTCACATATGATGGATCTGTACATCTACTTGAAGTGTCGGGAGATGAAACACAACATGGACTAACTGTTCCTGTTAGATATTCTATGAACCCAGCTGATGCTGATAATGGTGGGGCTACTAATGGTGCAAAGAGCGCGGGAGATTACACTATTTATGCGTACATAAATGAATCCACTGCTATGGGCTATAACAGCAACTATAATACTTTAACGTTAAATGCCAGTTTACTCATTAATAAGGCTAATATGCACAACAATTCAGATGCTACTGGTAATTTCTATCTTACAAATGGTAGTATGACATATGACTCGTATAAGGCATACCTAAACGTTATAACTAATAGCGCAGGGACAAGTTTATCCTCAGGAATTGGAGCTGTACAAGTAACTCAGGTTGCAATAAGCCCAGCAAACAAAACTACATACACTGGGGATAACGCAACTATAGCATACAATTATACGACAAGTTTTGGTGGGGAATATAGTTCAGTATTCACTGGAACAAAAGACGCAGGTACATATTATATACAAGCGAAGTTAACGAATTCAAATTATAATGATGTAACTAAAGTTGCAGTGTTAACAATATCTCCACTTACCGTCACGCTTTACTGGGAAGGAGATACTGCCACATATACATATTCTGGTCATAATCAGATGAGTAGTGTTATAGCATACTATAACGTTATTAATGCCGATATAATAGATGAAAATGACGAGCATAGACTTAACTTAGTGGAAGATTTAACATATTCAATAACAGAATATGGAACATACAATAGTGCGACAACATTCAAAGATGCTGGTTACTATAAATTTAAGGCAAGTATGGACAATCCAAATTACTCATTTGCCACTGTTACCAAAACCATAAGAATGCATAAAGCAGATATAGGATTATATTTCTTAAATAGCACTGTTGAATATAATACCAACACTCACTTCATTTCAGCTGGAACGAGTAGCACAATAGTTAATACAGCTGCATACATTCCCGCTGGTAGCAACAAGACTCCGGTCACACTTCTTGGTTCAGATATTGCAACAGTTACATATGTATATACCACCGATTCGACAGGATTTGCATATGCTGGGCAATGGAATCCATTTACGGGTGCTGTAAATGCTGGCACATACTATATCAAGGCAAGTATTTTAGCAGCTGATATAACAGGTGGATATTTGAATTATAACGTTTGGTCGGATAAGGAAGCTGTACTACTGATTAATCAAGCAACCATAACGGGCATTTCTTTAACCGGTGGTGGTACGTATACATATAATGGTGCAGAAAGAACTGTAGCAGCAAACACTAATCAATCTCAATTTAATGAAACGCTACCAATTGTTTATACTATGTCCCCTAAAGATATTGCTCTAGTATACGATGCAACCCATCTCGAAAATAGAGCAAAGAGTGCCGGATACTACGTTATTACGGCAGTGATAAATGATGTTACGCATGCTGGCTACGATCCTAACTATAAGAAGCTACAACTATCTAGTTCACTAACAATTGAAAAGGCTGTAATGTATAATACCGATGCTAGTGGAGTATTGTTCTACTTTACCACTGAGACAATGACTTATGACGGACGTATCGCATACTTGAATATAATACGAAGCAGTAGTGGTACAAGCTTATCTTCTGGAGTTACAGCGACACAGGTCCTAGAAACAGCTATAAGCCCCTCAAATGCTACATCATATGTAGGGGATATGGCTGCTATTGAATACTGGTATACTCAAACATCGGGTGGACCATACTCTACAGCGTTTGTGGGTGCTAAGAATTCGGGAGTGTATTACATAAAAGCAAAATTGACTAATAGTAACTATATAACGCAAGAATACGAGAGTACGTTAACGATTAATCCATATAATGCTACAGTGGTATGGACTGGATTTGATGGTTCATATACATATAATGGATTAAACCAAACTGATTCCATATCTGTACATTACGCATTGGTTGAAGCAGATGTCATTGATGACAATTTTGTGAAGAATTTAGATTTATCGATAACATGGTGTGCGACACAAGATGGCGTATATGCCGCCATATTGACGTTTATGAGAGCTGGTTATTATAAAGTAAGTGTAACTAGTGATAATCCAAATTATAACTTTATACACGGTTCTCCACCTCAAGCATTAGAAAAACCATTAGTTATGGCAAAAGCGTATGTTAACCGCTATATGGTTGACAATACAGTCACATACGACGGGTTTACTCATTACATCAGCTTAGGGACTAGTAAGGTTAATCCTAATGATTCTATGGTAACAACTGCGATATTATTAGGAAGTGATACGGTTCAATATTCGTATAAATACAAGACAGATCCCAGTGAATTAGTGGAGTATATAGATACATTTACTGGAAAATTAGATGCTGGAACATACTATATCAAGGCGACTTTACAAATAGCATCAAATAGTCATGGGGGCCCAGATAACTACTATGTATGGCCAGATGCATCAAACGATGAGACAAATACTGCAACTTTAACAATTTCTAGAAGAGAGTTAACAGTAACTCCTACAGTATCATGGACTAAAGTTTATGACAGCACCACCGCCGCACCTGCTTTTACTGTATCTAACTTTGTAACATTAAATGAGCAAGGTGTTAACGAATCTACAACACATCAAGTAGCTGGTAACTATAACAATAAGAATGTTGGTGTTGATAAAACTATAATATTCTCAGTAACACATAATGCAGGCGGAGGAGTATGCAATAATTATTTCATAACCAATATAACTACCGGAGTAATAACCAAGCACACTTTGATTGCTACAACGCCAGGAGGTGGTTGGACTATGGCATATACTGGAACAAATTATTTCGGTGCTATAACTATATTTGAAGAAACTCCTGATTTCCACGGGATATATCCTGGAGATAACCTAGTCGTGTTGGCTTACTTTAATTCGAAAAATGTATCAGCGGCAGACACAATTACATTTAATTTATCTGGAGCAGATTTGCAAAATTATGCAATGTCTAGCATAACTACAGGTGTTAGTATTACCAAAAAGGCTACAACTGCATATTGGAGCAATACCGAGTTAGTATATAACGGCTATATCAGAGAAAGTACAGCTTACTTTAATCTTGTCGGTAATGATCGTACTTTAGCAAACGGTGGCACTGCGGATTTAGATGTTACATTCTATGCTGATACCGCTCATACGATAGTAATTAGTGAGTATAGAAATGCAGGTACATATTATGCATTAGCTCAAATAGATGTATTAGCCGTTGATGAGGGTGGTGAACCCTATGTCAATAATTATACAATAGAAGTCGCAAACGAAAGTATGACATGTACAATAGCTCCTATAGTCGTTTCTATTACATGGAGTGGATTAGATGCAGGATATGTCTATCAAGGAATAGATTTCTTAAGTGATATTTCAGCTACGATAACAGTAGTAGGTACAGATCCAAGTGTTGTAGGATCGGCAACAGCGGAGCTGACCTTTAAGGTGTTGAAGAACGGTGAAGAGGTAACTGAAATTAGAAATGCCGGAGTGTACACTATCACAGCCTCATTAGATTATACGTACCCATCTACCTCCATCAATATGTCGATAAACTATGATTTAAGCAATAATGATAAGGAAGTTACGGTAGAAAAAGCTGACATTACTAATATTGTCTTTGGAGATGGTACTGCTGCAATTGAAGATTCGTTCGAGTATTCAGATGGAACGCCTAGGAGATACTTTGTTACGACGTCAATCTCAGGTGTATTGTATTCTTCTGCTCTTGTGCAAATAGCATATCAGTACGATAGCACAATTAATATGACAGTCACATACAGCGGTGGAGATATCGGGTCTGTTGGTGTTACGGGGAATAACGGTGTTAAGAATGTAGGCACAGGATCATATACAATAACAGCAAGCATTATCGCTACCCAAAACTATAACGCTTGGTCAGGGGCGGTGCAGGTAGAGGTAAGTAAAGGAGATATAACATATGATTTCTTTTATAAAGATAACATAGTTACGTATAAAGGACAGTATGTTAATATGGTTGTTACTAACTCACTAGAGGAACCCAACTTGGTTGATTCTGTAGACATATATTATCGTGATGGTAGTTTTGCAACAGCACAATATAAATATTTAGTGCCGAGCATTAGCGGTGGCTTTGTAGTTATTGAGGATGTGGTTACTGTATATGATGCGGAATTGCATGATGGGTTGACGAGGTATGCATATGTAGCATTCACAAGTCAAACTGCTAGAAATGCTCAAAAATACTACATTTTAGCTGAAATCGTGGAGACAGCAAATTATCTGGACTGGTCTAAAGAAGCGATTTTAACAATCGAGCCTAAAATTAGTTCTGTTAAGTGGGAGTTTAATAACGTGGCGATAGCTCAAGCTGAGGCCATAATGTATAACGGTTACGACCAGTTTGATAGTGTTGGGGCCTTTATAGATGCTGTTGGTAGCGATGGTACCGCGGGAAGGATAGACTTATATATTGATCCAAATCTATTTATATCACAAGACACTCAAAGTTATACTTACAGCCCAACAATAAACGACTATACATTTAATGGGGGGCTATCAAAAGAATTTAGATTAGCAGGCACATATGATGCAGTTGCAGCCTTTAATGTGAATGATATTGGTTCGCCCAGATATTATTCAACGAACTATGTGCTTACAGAACCAACAAGAGAGATGGTAATGAATAAATACGGACTAGATATAACATGGTATCAAGCAGGAACTTCAACATTATATGATCCGCTAGACCCGTATGTATATGATGGTGAACAACATGGTGTTACTCCTGTTGTAGAAGGATTGTACCTTGCCCCTGCAAGCACAACATATTATTCTGATATTTTATTAGGAACCTCTGCTGGTACATTAACTGTCTCTAGAATAGTTTCTCCGACGACAGTAGATGGAGTTGGATTATTTATTGGGGATGGGGTACAGGGAACTAACAAGACAAGATACTACGTATCCCTAGCAGATTGCAGCAAACTCTCCATACCCGTTGTTCTAAGCTTGGCTAGCCAAGTTAATGCAGGTCAGTATATAGCTGAAGTTGTTAGAATAAAAGGTGGCGTAATTTCTGAAATCAATGATCCAGATGCATGGTCAGGTGGATCTGTTGGTGCAGGGTATTTGTACGATTATAACTACGTATTACCATCTGTCGCCCAGGTAGGATCTCTCCGCAGATTGAATTGGGAGATATTAAAGCGCCAGTTGGGAATTGTGCTCACAGATACTTCAGATTTATTTAAATACTACAATGGTAGCAACATACTAGAAGTTTCTAGCACCGAGACAACATATACAGTAGCTAATGAGCTAGGTATAGATGTAAGGACGGAAACACATACAACGAGTGCAGGTGATGGAAGCTTTGAATGGGAGGTCAGTAATATTGTAAATGGAGATCAAACTGGTATTGCCTTAAGCTTTGCAAACATACAATCATTGTTTAGGGCTGCCGGTGAAGATGATGTTTTAGAAGCATCGGTTAAGGCCAATTTAATCAAGATACTATTTAATGTATTTTCACATATAAACTATTATGTTGATGACATAGAGGCTGAGCAAGAAAACTTGTCATATGAGGTGTACAGAGCGTCATCCACTCCCGCAGATCCAAAAGTTGTGTTAAGAAGACCTATAAGTATAGCAAAGAGCATAGTGGCTACTCACATGTATAATGGAACTGGTGTGAACATGATGTATAACAGTGCTGCAAATATAAGAACACTCAATGATGCGGTGTTGTTTGGAGCAATACTTGATTTAATTATAGACACAAACATAAATGAATTATATGAGGGTAACTACTTTGTCGGACAAGCATATATTCAAGGATTAGACCCGCTCGGGAACTCGGTATCTGGCGTAAATGCAAAAGATGCTGGGGATTATACTATTTATATCGTACCAGGGTTAACAACTGCAGATGCTAACGGATATGTTAATTACGATGTGTCTATTGCGACAAGTCCAGCTGATGGGCTTTATAGAATCTTACCTCGAGAGTTGAAAGTTATCTATACTAACTCCGTTCAAAGTTTAGAAACTGCAAGAGCTGTTGCAGGCAGAAAACCTCTAGGAATTTATAGTATTGAATTGCCGTCGGATACGGTTGATATAACAGCAGCTCAACTACAAACTATATTGACTAGTGATGGGATGGGCACATCTTCGTTTAGAATAGAAAATAACTGGATAAGCGAAAGTGTAAACCTTACAGGAGCTAGATACACTATGTTTGTTGGTAGTACAGAAGTAACCGAAGAAAGAATATACATAACTATAGATGATATTGTTAATGGTAATAACTATGAATATAATGTACCTGTATTGCAGTTGACATCTGTAGGACTTGCAAATCCAGCGCTATCGATTAGTGACTATAAATTTATAGTCAATGATTCAAGCGATATAATTAATTTAGGTAGCGACATAAACGGATTAACGAGGGCCAAGTTCGAGTATGGCGAAGGTGAGGGTATAAAACTTACATATACTCAAACGAACGACGTATATGCCATTACTAGCGGTGGTGGCTATGGTAATTACAACACACCTAGCAGCTTTGATGGCTTATACAATGGTCAGGGATATTCAATATATGATTTATCTATATCAGGAAACCTTGATACTGGACATGTGGGGATGTTTGGAGAACTGGCAGGGGAAGTTAGAAACTTACATTTAAGAAGAGCTTCTATAACTGCGGTTAACTTTACAACAGTAGGTGCTATTGCAGGAAGAGTATCTGCAACAGGAATAATCAAAGATTCTAGTTTCCATGGCACCATTGTTGCAAGCAGTGAAACCTCATTAGCTATAGGCGCAATAGCAGGAAAGACAACTGGCGGAACTATGGAAAATATAACGGCAGTTGGATATTTATATGTAAACGCGGGAACAGGGTTGTATGCTGGTGGTGGCATAGGCGTTGTTTCTGATGATATTAGTGGTAAGGCACCTTTAATTAACGGAATTAATAGCTTTGTAGAAATTGCTGCAACATCAGGTATGGGTGCTGTAACAAAAGTTAGCGGGTTAGCGGCTGATATTGCGGCAAATATTGGGATTAATGTTGCGGTTACAGGTATATCCTTCTATGAAGATCAAGATTGTACTATTTCTGCTGGTACCCTCCAATTTGAAAAGAATATAATGAAAGTAGCTGGCAATACATCATATTCATTTGTAGGCGATGGCATCGATGGCGAAGAAGATGTTGTATACTATGTAAAAGGGAACAATGCATCTAAGAATGTGTACTTAAATAATGCTATAATGTTAGATGGTATAATAGTACAGGAAGAACATGTTCAAACAGCTGGGCTTGGAAAGGATTACGATAGTATGATAGCTGATTCAGAAAGTGTGTTAACCATAGTAAATAATTATGTATACAAAAACTGTTATGTAGGAACAGTCAATGATGGAAGCGCATTAAAGCCTTTCAATATATCAGTGCATAATCAGCTTGCATTAATAGAGGCATATAGTTGGGCAAGTTTCAAGCTGTCTAGAGATATAATAATTCCAATAAGTTATGAACCTGAATCATTAACTGGCTGGTATTATGGCGATGGTATAAATACTAATGAGAATAAAATATATTCTCCAAATATCCAAATTACCATGAAGCTTATTAACGTTTCTACTATAAGTCTTGAATCTTTGCCTGATATTGTATACGGTCAATATCCTCAGGGTAGTTGAGGTGTGTTATAATGAAAAGTAAAGTCACTATGATGATATCTCTAATAATCCTCCTTGTAATAAGCATTATTACGGTGAGTTTGGGCTGGTATATATCTCAAGCGGAAATTGAGGCGAAAAATGCCAGCGTTGGTGCTGAACAGAGTGCCGCCGCAAGTATATCAAGTTTACTTATTGAAGAAAGTCATTATGGGGGTCAGTTAGGCAATAAACCAGCGGCGCATGAAGATGCTCCATACATAGTGTATACCGAAATTAACTTAAGTGCTTCTAATGTGTTGGATAATACAAAGTTAAAAATTACTTTGGCTAAACTAATCATTAGCAAGGGGCAGCTATCAGACACTAGTCTACATGTAGAAAATACAAACAGCCCAGAAGACAATATGACATTTAGGCTCATCTCGAGTGGAACAAGGTACTTAGCAAACGCAGATGGCTTTATAGTTAAGGAAAGCAATCCAGCCGAGTATTATACTGTAGTAAATGGCGTTAATCAGTTTCAGTTAGAAATAATATTCTTAAACGAAGAAAGTTATTTACAGTGGGAACAAGATAGTGTAAGTAGTCTTGAGGCATACAATATAGCCAATCCTCCAGGGGTTGAATATTTTGATTGGTTAGAAGGTCAGCCCCAATATTTCAATTATGACCCATGTGTGTATAGCGCACCACTGTATATGTATACAAATTTTTACTTAACTATTGAGTATACGACAGAAGTCTAAGCGACAAACAAAAGGGATATGTCTAAAGAAAAAGGAAAATAGTTAAAAAATGAAAAAAGTACTGATTAAGACAAACTTAATACCTTTAATTTTTATATTTGTAGCCTTGATATTTGTATCAGGGGTGTTGTCTTATGCGTGGTATATAGTCAGTACAGATACTGAGGATACTTTGCATTTACAAGCGGATGGCGCCCAGATAATTATGTTTGAAGCAGAAGTTTCGGCGTCGGCAATTGAAGGGACCCTATATCCTGCTAGAGCAACAAAAGAGGCGTATATTAATGGCACAATACCTCAAGTTCCGCAAGTAATAGCGGATGGAGAGGGTGTTTTGCCAAGTTATCTTAAGAGGGCGGCAGGTATAGCTACATTTGGTACTAACCTTACATATGAAGCAGAGCAGCATGCGGGCCGTATTAGGTTAGATGTTAATGCGACAGCAACAATAAAAAACGGTCCTTCCTCTCGTAATTTGATTAACACAAATGAGTTAGCAGTCGATTATCAGTTCCAAATTCAAGAGTTTGCTTTGACGCTAGATGAAGACGGAATGTTTAACATTAGAGGAGTGTCTTTTCCGGAAAACTCTACGATTTATAGGAGGGGCACAAAAAACTTTTATAGTAAAATTAGTGAATATGTGCCAGCAACAGGGGACAGGATTATTTATAATAATAAAGATGATGTAACAACATACAATGTCCTATCAGGAGCGAGGTATGTAGATAATGTTAATATATATGATTACCAAATAGCATATATTAGAGATGGTAAAAGAAGAGTTGAGTCGTACGAAGGCTATATCCCAGCTTCTGGAGATAATGTTTTATATGTAAAGAAAGAAGACCCTTCAGTTATAATAACACAGTCTGAGAATAAATATGTCGAGAATATGCCTTTAAATGACGGGCTGGTTTTCTTTACTAGAAGTGGAAAAAATAGGATAGAAAGTTTATCAGTATATAATTCAGGAAGTTCGACAGATCCAAAAGCAATGAAAACTGGGGATAAAATATTATTTATGATGCACGATGATGGGCTTCAATCATATGTAAACAGTACAATAGATGGAGTATATAGAGGAATGGGTATGAATCAAGCATTTGTTTCATATCGGAAAGGTAGTGCATTTAGTGGTCCTATATATATGGTTAACAAATCTTACTACGATGCCAATTATGCGGGGTATGGGTCCGAGTATTACCAGACAGGTTCCGGATTAACTATTGATGGGGTAACCCTCAATGATGGAGTAAACTTGGTAAATCATGTTGTTTTTTATAGAACATATAATAATACTTCAAGATTATGTGTTGATGAGCTGAATGCATACACGCCGCAAACAGGAGATATCATTCGTTATTATAAGTACTATGATGCTACTAAAGTTAATTTTACTACAGGAGAAGGTGGGGATAAGTACACTGCAAATCGCACCGATTTAATTTATACCAACGATGCGTCTTGGGGAGAAACTTCAAACGACGTAATCTATAAAAACAGTAATGGGGAGATATCTCTAGCTGATGTCAATAATTTTGATATATTATTGCTAGGCAATATGGATAACATTTATTATATAAAAAAATTGGATAAGACTAATGTAACCACTTATCAATACACTCAGGACACTCATACGTCGGGCTTATATTACAGGTTAAATAACGTTTGTATTGATGGTTTTAGTTTGATTAAGCGGAAAGAGGAAGTCGTTTTAACTAAATATCAAGAAGATGATATACTTACAGAACAAGTATTTACAATGGTAGAGCGGACAAAGAACTATGTGGCGGCGGAGGGTGATATAATATGTTATCAGGTATATAGACCAGATGGGAAAGTGTATGACCTCATTACAGAAGTAACGGTAGATGAAGAAACAGGAAGGCTTTCCATTAGTTTACTACACCTTGTATCTGGCGAAGATATTATTTATAAGCGAGATTTAGTTTTATATGTTGCTAAGATAGATGATTATATTCCGGAACCAGATGATGAATTGGTTTTTAATGCAAACGGAGATCCTATAGGCGAAAATCTTATGCGCTTTAACGGAAAAGAATTTATAGTCGATAATGTAGGGCTAAAAACGGACGATATGGTGTATTTGCGAAACAAAAAAGTTCGGGTGGTGAGATCTATGAACTATTCTTCTGAGTCTGGCGATATTATATTATTTGACCCATCTGTACCAAGTGATCCAATAACAACAGAAGGTGAGGCGTATATAAAAACTGCACCAGCAGGAGCAGAAGTTGGTTATTATGTTAACAATGTTCGTTTGCATAGCACAGATATTGCATTTTTTAGAGAAAGTAAATATATATTCATATATCAAGAACACGATGATTTATCAACTGTTACTGGAGATAAAATTTATGATTTAGGATATATGGTAGTTGATGCTCACACAAAGTTTTTAATTAAAACTAAGATGTATCTAACAACATTAGATCAAGAAACTTCTAAAGACCTTATAGGTGCAACTATTGTGGCGAGTCTTTCAATAGAAAGCCCAGATATTGGACCGCCCTCCACTCCCTAATGGATGTTTAGAAAATATAATAATAAATAAAGCGTCAGCACACAGTGTAAATCATATATGTATGTAAACTGTGGATTAAAGGAAAAATATGAAAAAAATCGTAAAACTTGCTTTAATATTACTTGTTTTTTTAACTATTGTAGCGTGCTTGCTAGTAGGGACTTATGCGGTATGGAAACCTCAAAAAGAAGCATCGCAAACAGTCGAGGTGCCTGTGGCAGAATGGAATGATTCCGAGCCATATATTGTTTATGCCGGGGTGGATCAGGATTCGGTATTTATAACGACAGAAGAGGGAGTTTCAGATATTATAGGCTTTTTTGTGGTAGGTTATACAGGGACTGTAAAAGAGCTTGTTATACCAAATGAAATAACAGTTAGGGTTGGAGAGGGTGCGTCATTAATAGAAGTTACCAAGCCAGTTATAGGCATTGGATCGATAGCGCCAAACCAAGCTCTTTGCTTTGAAGATGAAGAAATATTTAGCGGAAATGTTAGTGAAGCAGGATTGCATAATAACGATTTTATTAAATATTTACAAATCCCAGCGAGTGTTTTGACAGTAAAACAGAATACATTTCAAAATAATACTAAACTAACAAAGGTGAATATCAAAGGCACTGGATCACCAATAATTATGGAAGATGGGGTTTTTGCAGGTTGTATTAAGCTATCGGAAGTAGAAATGACAAGAGGAATTTCTGGGAATACAGCCAGTATTTTTTATGGAACTCAGTACACATATGTTCCACCAGAATCTCCACCGCCCGAGTCACCATAAAGAGTTTTCTAGCAAGAAAGCATGAGGTAGAGCTTGTTGCAATATAAGATAATATACATAAAGTAAAAAACGGTCGATTGACCGTTTTTTTGGTACACCACCGGGGACTCGAACCCCGGACCCATTGATTAAGAGTCAATTGCTCTACCAACTGAGCTAGTGGTGCAAAAAACATAAGGAGCAGCAAGTATTATGCTGCTCGCTGTGTTTTTGGAGCGGGAAACGAGATTCGAACTCGCGACTTTCACCTTGGCAAGGTGACACTCTACCACTGAGTCATTCCCGCAAATTACATACATTATACCGTATCTTATATGGTTTTGTAAATATATAAGGCTTGGCATAATATGTTTTGGTGCGACCGAAGAGACTTGAACTCCCACCTCGTTTAAAGACTAGATCCTAAGTCTAGCGCGTCTGCCAATTCCGCCACGGTCGCATATATTAAATTGTTAAATAGTTTTTAATTGGTGATCCATCGGGGATTCGAACCCCGGACCCTTTGATTAAAAGTCAAATGCTCTACCTGCTGAGCTAATGAATCATATTGGCAGGGGTGGGAGGATTCGAACCTACGAGTGCCAGAGTCAAAGTCTGGTGCCTTACCGCTTGGCTACACCCCTGCGTTATATACGTCGTTGTAGAGTAGTTGTGGGGTGAGTAGTGGGATTCGAACCCACGGCCTCAAGAGCCACAATCTTGCGCGCTAACCAACTGCGCTATACCCACCACATGCTCTTGCCCAACAACTGGCGAACCAGGAGGGATTCGAACCCCCGACCTACGGCTTAGAAGGCCGTTGCTCTATCCTGCTGAGCTACTGATTCAATTTATATTGGAGCGGGTGATGGGAATCGGACCCACGCGACAAGCTTGGAAGGCTTGGATTCTACCACTGAACTACACCCGCTTATTGTAGAAAATCTTTAAAAACAAAATTTCTACATGCTAAATTAGTATATACAAATCAAATCAATATGTCAAACAATAATAAGAAAAAAATTTCAAAAACCAAATGAGATATTATGGAATAAAGGCGGTGCTATCGCATATTAGATTTGATTTTAACGAGATTGAAATATTATTAAAGCTTAATAGCGATTATATTTATATATAACGTGTAATATACAAGGACAAAATAGCAGAAAGCGATACATAACTAAGTGGTGGATTTTTTGTTGGGAATGTGCTAAATGGTTACTTGCCAGGTTTATAAACAAATTGCTTGCTAGCTAAAGATATTTCACCCGAGTTTAGTGTTAAATAATCATTATCTAACAAGCGTACGATAAGGTATCCTTCATTATTAATGTCTATAGCATCTCCGACAAAAACTTCATTATTATATTCAAAGGCAATCCTTTTTCCCAAAACTAAAGATATTTTTTTATATTCCTTAATGGTTTCATAAGGATTTGTATTATTGGTAATAAAATCATTAACTATTGTTGTAGCTAAAATGTTGCGGGAGATTTTTTCGTTAATAGACCCTGCAATGTTTTTTAATTCGTTGGGGAATATTGTGGTAGATAGATTTATTCCCACTCCAACAATTAGAGCATGCATGTTATTTGGTGGGGAGTAAACTTTTTCTGTTAATATTCCGCCTACTTTATACCCGTTGTAGAAAATGTCGTTAACCCATTTGACTTGCAAAGATTTTTTAGTTAATTGTGCAAATGCTTTTGATATGGAAACAGCCATTTTGATTGTTGGTAAATCAAAAATACGCATACCGCTTGTTGGGGTATCTAGTAATAAAAGTGTCATATAAAGCCCAGTATCAGCAGGGGAGAAAAAAGATTTTCCTTGTCTTCCTCTTCCTTTTGTTTGTTCGTTAGAGATAAACAAAGCGTTTATAATACTACCTGCCTGAAAAAACCTTTTTGCCTCGGTGTTTGTAGAATCAATTGTATCGAAAACAAACACCTCATCAATTAATGTGTGAATATTGGTTTTAATTACTTGCTTATTTAATTTGCTCATTATTATACCTTGTCAGATTTAATAATTATTGAAATTTCTTTCCCAAAGGAAGAAAGTGGAGATAGTGTGGATTCAATATCTTTTAGGAAGGTATTATGCAACAGGCTTTCTATAAAGGGGACTAAACTAGCATCTAGTATATCCGAAAAAACTTTAATCTTGGTTATAATATCATTTTCAAGTTTTATGTAAAAGTCAATCTCGCCTAAAGACGTGCGACCTGAAGATCTAAAGTTATATGTGGGGCTTTTACCATATAACCAATCAGGAGAAGAAAGTGTGTCTACAAGTTTAAAATATTTGGATGATTGTATGTCGATTTTTTCACAGGCTCCATAAGCTTTTTCAAAGGATGAAAGTATTTCGTGTTTAACTTTATCAATGGTTATATCGGGTATAATTTCTGCAAGATTAATTATACGAGATTTAACACTTTTTACGCCTTTCGTTTCTAGTTTGGAAGGCTTAGGATTAAGTACGCTTGTGATAATATCTTTATTTTCATTGATTAATATAGTTCCGTGATGCAAGCAGGCGTGTTTTTGTTCAAGAAAAGCATTTCCGCTAAATTTTTTGCCTTCATACTCTAAATCATTTCTTCCCGAGAAGTTGGCTTTGATACCAAGATTAAGAAGGGCGTTAAGTATAACAGAAGATTGTTTTCTCACATCATATATAGATGGGTCGACAATAAAAGTAAAGTTTAAATTGCCTAAGTGATGGTATACCGCTCCTCCACCAGTATATCTTCTCGCAGGAAGAACATTGAGCTTATTCATTTCTTCTAGATTACATTCTTCGTAAATATTTTGCCACTTACCAATAACTACGGTTTTTTTATTTTGCCAAAGGTATAAAATAGTATTGCCGTCGAATGTGTCAAACAAATATCTTTCTAAGGCTATATTTTCATATGGATTAAATGAATTTGAATTTACGTAGTAAGACATAATGTACCTCATTGAGTAATATAATTAGTTTACACTAAAAAGCCTCAAAAAGATAATTTATTGCATGCTTGATAAGAAAAGGATGTTTAAATAGTAATTATATGGTTCGTTATTTTAAGAAACGATATAACTGCTTGTGCGTAAATAATATATGGTTTAATTGACATAAATGTTCAATTCACACATAATTTAACAGATATGACTAAAAAAATTTTTATTTCACCCGTAGATTGTTTGCAAGAAGGAGTTTTAGAAACGCCCGAGATTTTGTTATGTCATTCCAAGAGCTTTAATGAAAATAGAAAAGGCATCAATAAAACGACTTTGCTTGAAATGTATAAAGAAATGCGCTATATAAGGCATTTTGAGGATATTTTAAAAGAGCTCAAACAGTCGGGGGAATATGGTAATATGTCTTTTGACTTATCAGGACCAGTACATTTGGGTCACGGTGTTGAGGCAGCATGCGTTGGTCAGGCCAATGCTTTAAATAAAAATGATTTTTCATTTGGATCACATAGATCGCATTCGGAACTTATAGCAAGAGTATTGGTTTATATAAAGAGCATAGATGATGATGGTGTTATGCAAATGATGTATAACTACCATAATGGTGATATTATACTCGCTCTCGAAAAAACGGATATATTTAACAAGCTTCCCGTAAAAAAACAAGCTCTATTATTTTTCTTTTATGGATTTATATCAGAGATATTAGGGAAGAGAACAGGACTTCAAGGAGGTGTGACAGGGTCAATGAACGCCTTTTTCACTCCTGCAGGAGTATATCCTTCGAATGCTATTGTGGGTGCGTCTGCACCAATTGCAGTTGGTGCTGCGCTCAGAAAAAAGAATATAGGAGAGAGTGATAGTATATCTGTTGCCAATCTTGGAGATGGTGCACTTGGGTGTGGCGTTGTTCACGAGGCTATGAACTTTGCTGCTATGAAACAATTTGATACACTATGGGAAAACCCAGGAGCTTTACCTGTTTTATTTTGTTTTTTTAATAATGGTTATGGAATGGGTGGGCAAACAGTTGGCGAAACCATGAGTTATGATTATTTGGTTAGATCGGCTCTCGGTGTAAATGAAGAGGGTTTATTTGCTAAAAGAATTAATGGGTTAGATGTGTTGGAAGTGTACCACGCAACTAAAAGAATTAAAGAGCAAATATTATCATATAAATGTCCTGCTTTACTAGACATGGTGGTGTATCGATATGAAGGGCATTCGCAGTCTGATACGGAAAACTGCAGGGATAGAAAAGAGATAGATGTTTGGAAGGAAATCGACCCAATTAAAACCTATAAAGATCAGTTAGTTAATGCAAAATTATTGTCAGAAGAAGATGAAATTATAATAACAAATGAGGTCGAAATCATTTTAAATTATGCATTTAGACTAGCGCTTGATGGGGAGATATCTCCTGACGCAGAGTTTTGTAAAAAATTTACAACAGAACTTACGGATAAAAGTGACGAGATTAAAAAAGCGCTGGATATTTCATCATCAATGATAGATGCATGCTCGTGTGATGATTTATCGGATGTAATAAAAATAGCTTTTAATAAATATCCGAATTTAATAGCATATGGTGTTAATGTAAGAGATTGGAGTTTAACAGGTCCTTTTGCAACTGTAAGTAAAGAATTGCCATATGCAAGGCTTTTTAATGCTCCGGTGAGTGAAGCTTGTATGGTTAGTTCTGCCGTTGGGTATGCCATGACGGGCGGCAGGGTGTTAATTGATTTTATGTTTTCTGGATTTCTGGGTAGGGCTGGAGATGAAATTTTTAATCAACTTGCTAAATGGGAGAGGCTAAGTGGTGGTGAGTTTGCTCTTCCAATAGTGATTCGAGTTTCGACCAGTAAAACATATGGGTCTCAGCATTCACAGGATTGGGCTTCGCTTATAGCACACGTTCCAGGGGTTTCGATTTTTTGTCCTGCCACTCAAAACGATGCATCAGTTTTGCTTTTAAAGGCATTGAACATGAATAGCCCAACGGTTGTGTTTGAGCCGAAAGACTTATTATTTGATAATAATTATATGTTTAATAATTTTATTGGGAATATAGATGAAAGGAAAGTAAAACCCAATCTAATCAAAGATTGGGGGCCTAGAGTATTAAAAGAAGGTTCCGAAATAACCATAGTTTCGTTAGGAGGGGCGTTAGAAGAAACTATTAAGGCTGTATCTATATTGGAGAACAAATATTCTGTTGAGCTTATTGATTTAAGGATTGTTTCGCCATTAAAACTAGATAAGATTATCGCCTCCGTAGCCAAAACAAGAAGGGTGTTGATTGTTGGTAATGAAAATGAAAATGTATCAATACTTTCAGACTTGGCATATAGTATTTCCAAACATCTTTTCAATGAGTTACTGACTGCTCCCGAAATATTAGGCGCAGCCTCGGCAATTACCCCATTAGCAACAAACATTGGAGATTATTTTCCAACTGTTGGGGGGATTTTAGAAAAGGCGATGATAGTTTTAAATAATTAGTTATCTTATTTAATTTGCGTTTATTATTCAACTTATATTTCCTAGAAGGAGATGTTGCTTTTAATGCAATTAAAAAGTAACTTGTTTATTGCATATTAAAATCTTAAATCTTTAAATTAAGACGATAGTGTGGTATTATGTATGTGTAGTTTTGCAATAAGGAGGGGTTATGGGAAACGATGAGGTTCAAGAACTTGAACATAATATAACAGGCGATACAGTAGAAGTAACTGTGAAAGAGCCTATATTTGAAAAGGTTCGACTCGGGGAAAGACTTTCATACGCATTTACAAATACCGGACAGACTATGATATATGGACTGTTTGGTTTTTTAATGTTATTTATGACCGACTATTTGTACATAGATGCTGCAGTAGCTGGGCTTGTCATTGCTTTGACGAGAATATACGATGCGATAAACGATCCAATAATGGGGCAGATAGTTGATAAGACTAAAACCAAATGGGGAAAATGCAGGCCATATATGCTGTTTACCCCTATACCTGTTGCGATTTTTGCTATGTTGCTTTTTATGCCAACTGGTCTAGAAGGAGGTTCTGCTGTAGCATATGTAACAGTTATGTATGTTTTATTTACCATGGTATATACTGCTAACGACATCCCATATTGGGGAATGTCTGCAGTTATAACTAGAGATCCAAAACAAAGAACTGAAATTGTTACTTTAACTAGGCTCATTGGTGGAATAGGTTCAGGACTTGCTGTTGGAGGGTTTTGGATAGTTAATAAATTGTTTGCAAACAGTATGGATAAAAATCTTAGCTTCTTCTGCTCTGTGTCGGTGTTTTGTGTGCTTGGTGCGATTGTTATGTTACAAGGTTTTTTCTTTACTAAAGAAAGGGCGTTTGATACAAAACAAGAAAATGTATCGTTTTTTAGTAATTTTAAATTAGTTCCTAAGGCTAAGCCTCTTGTTATAAATATAATAGCAGGAGCTTTATTTTCTGTCGTTATGGTCGGTTCAAATGCGCTGACAACATATTTTGTTAAGTGGAATATGATGAAGCTTTTTGTAGGGATGGAATCAAACGATATTATGGCTATATTTACTCCAGCAATAGGGTTTTTGCCTGCCGTTGCCTCTGTTATAGGATTACTGATTGCACCATTGCTAATTAAAAAATTTGAAAAAAGAACAGTGATGATTGCATTTCTTTCGTTCGGAGTTATTGTTAACGTAATTTCCTATTTTGTTGGCTGGTATAACTTCTGGCTGTTTTTAGTATTAAGATTTTTTTCATTTTTGCCACTGGGTGTATTTAGTGCAATAACTACGCTGTTTATTGGAGATAGTGTTGATTACATTGAGTATAAAACTGGGAGAAGAGTAGAAGGGACCTGCTTCTCAATTTTAACTTTTATGGGGAAGTTTCAAAACAGTATTAGTGTAGCGATAACCGGATTAATCCTAAGCGTTGTTGGGTACAATGGAAATTTAGATCCTGATATAATGAATCAGTCGGATAAAACACTGGAAGGTATCTTTTTTATGGTAACCATAGTATCGGCTATAGGTATGGTACTAACCATTATTCCGCTTATTTTTTATGACTTGGATAGAAAAACGCATCAGATGATGTATACCGAAAACATGAGACGAAGAGAGGAGACTTTGACAAAACCTGAGGAAGAAAGTACAGAAATTGCTGTAGAAAATGTTTTGAAAGATGAATTTTTTGAGTAAAGGCTATATGATATTTTGTGTGGGGGAAAAGGAATGAAAAAAGTAGCTGTTATAACAGGAGCTTCTACTGGGATAGGGAATATCACAGGAAAAAAACTATTAGAAAAAGGTTGGATTGTATACAATCTAGCGAGAAGAGAAGCTGATGGTTTTAAAAATATTAAAACTGATGTGTCCATAAAACATGACGTGGACATCTCTATTGCGCAAGTTATTAAAGAAGAAGGACAAATTGATGTGCTAATTAATAATGCTGGCTATGGTATATCGGGAGCAATTGAGAATACGGATGCTTGTTCTATAGAAAGACAGTTTGATGTAAACTTTATGGGATCTGTATATGCAACTCAGGCAGTTATATCACATATGCGTGAATCAGGGGGCGGAAAAATAATTAATATTAGTTCAATGGCTGCAGAGTTTCCCATACCTTTCCAGTCGTTTTATTCGGCATCAAAGGCTGCGATTAGTTCGTTTACGGCTTCTTTAGGTATGGAGGTCAAACCATTCAATATCAAAGTGACAACTATTTTGCCTGGCGACATAAAAACTGATTTTACCGCAAAGCGAGAAAAGAATGAAAAAGATGATGAAAAATATGGAAAAAGAATAGAAGGTGCTGTATCAAAAATGGAAAGAGATGAACAGTCTGGAAAACCACCTGAAACCATAGCTGAAGTTATTTTAAAAGTAATTAATAGAAAAAATCCTTCGCCATATATTGTTGTAGGGTGGGAATATAAGCTGCTTTCCATACTTGCTCGTATTTTACCTAAAAGGCTAGTGTATAGTATAGTGTATAAGATGTATGGCGGATAGATAATTCATTCTATCTATTGAATTAATTTCGAATAAAAGTATTAATGAATGATAGGTTATCTAAAAAAATAAAATAAAAATCGTTTTAGTTAATATAGATGTAAAATTAAAATAAAGATAAGCATTAAAATTGATATATTAAACAAAAATAAGAATTATTATAGGAAGGGAATACATGATTAAGAAAAAGGAAAAGCTAGTGGACCAAATTACATTTAAAGAAAAAATATTTTATTCTTTAGGCACACTGGGAAAGGAAAGCAGTTTTGCTATGATAAATGTCTACGCGATGCTTTATTTAACCACATTTATGGGTCTTAATGGTATTGTTGTAGGCTTTGCTTTTTGCTTTATAAGAATACTATCTGCTGTGTTCGATCCATTTATGGCAGTTATCATTAACAACACAAAATCAAAATTAGGCAAGTACAAGCCATGGATGTTGGTTGGGGCTCTTGTAAACGCAATAATGCTAATTGCTCTCTTTATCCCTCTCAAGGAAGCAAGCGTAGGGCTAAAATATTTCTATTATCTCGCTTTATATTTTTTATGGGCCATATCATATGCGATTTTAGACGTTCCTTCAATGGGGATTATTCCATCGATTGCGGATAAGGCAAACGAGAGAGAAAGCGTTTCCAGTTTGTCGAAATTAATAGGTGGTTTCGGTGGGTTCCTTATTGGCTCTGGTGGAGCTATACTAATGGAGTATACATATGGGAAATTAAATCCAATCAGTTATCTAGTAGTTGCTGGAATAGGTTCTGCCTTTTTAATTATCACAATTATATTGCCAATAGTTACACTAAAAGAGCGTTATGAGGTGCCGTGTGAAACTGTCAAGTTTTCAGATATGTTCAAAATATATAAGGAAAACACGCAGCTGAAATCTTACACTTGGAGTGTATTGTTGTTTTCAGTAGGAGCAAATATTGCAATTTTACAATCTACATATTTATTCATTTATGATGCTAANAATTTGGGCGGGCTTGATAATTATGCGTTATTTAATATAGTTGCATGTACATTACAAGGGATAGCAATGATGTTTTATACTTTTATAACTAAAAAGCTATCAAGAGATAAGGTCTTTCAACTTACATTTATTTTTGCTGCAATAGGAATGTTAGGGATTTTTGGAGTATATTTCTTGTTCCCATTGGTAGGAATTCCGATTGTGAATGTTTTAATAATGTCAGCAGCTGCTTCTTTCTTAATGATTGCTAATGGTATGAATCAGATAACATCTATAGTCATGATTGCAGACATTGTAGATTATGAAGAATATAGAAGTGGAGTGCGAGCAGATAGTTTGATTATGTCTTTTCAAACAATATTAGTTAAGGTATCCGCAGCGCTTGCAATGTTAGTATTAGGAATTGGCGTGGCTGTTTCAGACCTCCCAACTATTGATTTGATGACAAATACATTTTCGGGTGAAGTTACTGACAAGTCTCTATTAATTTTACGTTCCTTTATGTTCTTATTGCCACTTCCACTAATGCCGATTGGATTAATAATTTATAAAAAGACATACAGCCTAAATGGTTCATTCTATGATAATATGAAAGCTGAACTTGAAGCTAGAAGGGCTATAAAAAGCGAAGGGAGAATAGGAGTGGACGAACCCATAAATACGCAAGACTATGAAGATGGCTGTGTTAAGGTTGTAGATGTAGACTTTAAAGATATAGTAGATAGTGAAAAATAAGAATTAATTAAGAACAATAAACTAGGTGTTTAAATATCAAGGGAAATAAAAACGATTACATAAAAAGGAGATAGAGGTGAGTAATTTAAATATAGGCATTGTAGGACTTGGAGCTAGAGGCACTGGGCTTTTGAAACTTATTGCGAGGATGAAAGACATTGATATTAGCTGGCTTTGTGATTTATATGCCGATAGAGTAGAAAGCGCAACAAAAGTAGTTAATAAAATTAAGGGATATGAGCCTAAGGGAACAAGTGATTATAAAAATATAATAGATGATAAAAACATCGATGCGATTATAATTTTGTCGAGCTGGGAGAGCCATACGAAAATAGCTCTTGAAGCCATGGAAAAAAATATTTATGTTGGGCTTGAGGTTGGTGGAGCGTATGATATTCAAGAATGTTGGGACCTAGTCGACGCGTATGAGAAACATAAAACGCCATGTATGATGTTGGAAAACTGTTGCTATGGCAAGTATGAGTTAATGGTGCTTAATATGGTACGGAAAGGAATGTTTGGTACTGTAGTTCATTGTGCTGGCGGATATCATCACGATTTAAGGAAAGAAATAGCATTTGGTAAAGAAAATAGACACTACAGACTTCAGAACTATCTCACTAGAAATTGTGAAAACTATCCTACGCATGAATTAGGGCCTATTTCCAAGATTTTAAATTTAAATAGGGGAAATAAAATGAAATCTCTAGTATCAGTATCTTCTAAAGCTAGTGGTATGAGAGAATACATTAAGGAAAACAAAAGTGGTGATGAAGATTTAGTTAATGCAGAGTTTGCCCAAGGAGATATTGTCACAACTACTATTAAATGTGAAAATGGCGAAACAATAGTTTTGACTCTTGATACTACTCTCCCTAGACATTATAGCAGGGGTTTTACGGTTAGAGGGACCAAGGCTATGTATCAAGAAGAGGCAAATATTTTGTTTTTAGATAAAAAACATCAGATTTATGATTTTTATTCAAGACCACTTTGGAATAATGGTAAGAAATATGCAAGAAAATATGCACACCCTATATGGAAACAGTATAGAAAAGAAGGAATAAGAGGTGGGCACGGTGGTATGGATTATCTCGTTTTACGAGCTTTTTTCGAGAGCGTGCATGCTAAAGGTGAAACGCCTATAGATGTGTATGATACTGTAAGTTGGATGTGCATAACTGCATTATCAGAAAAGTCTATAAAAGAGGAAATTGTTGTTGAGGTGCCTGATTTCACGAGAGGCAAATGGAAGAATCGAGAAGAAGCACCACAAGGGAAATATGCTCTCGACTAGAGCTGATATGTCAATATTAAATAAATGTTTTAAATGAAAGAGGTTTTATATGAATATTTTAAAAAAGATTTATTATCGTGTATTCCAAGGAGTTATTTATTTAGTTTTTCCGTTTCTAGGCTTAAGGAAACCTGAACTTATTGTTGGAGAGGGAACAGTTTTAGAAATCCCTAGACTTGTAAGAGAAAAGGATTTGGGCAAGCCAATGATAGTGACGAGCAAAGATTTAATTAATCTTAAACTTTTAGATTCATTATTTGCTAAGCTAAATGAAGAAAAAATTCCTTATTATGTTTATGATGAAGTTGCGCCCAACCCTACAATTGCAATGATTGAGGCTGGTGTAGTAAAGTTTAATGATAATAATTGTACTTCACTTATTGCTTTTGGGGGTGGCTCTCCTATTGATTGTGCGAAGGGAATTGGTGCTAGAATAGCGAGGCCTAGAAAAGAAGTTTCTAAGATGAAAGGGATATTGAAAATACAAAAGAAACTACCTCCAATAATCGCAGTGCCCACAACGGCTGGCACTGGTTCGGAAGCGACGCTGGCAACAGTCATTACGGATGAAGCTACGCATGATAAATATCCTATAAACGATCCTAATTTGGTTCCAAAATACGCAATATTAGATCCTGTCCTAACAGTGGGTTTGCCTAAAGGTATTACTTCTACTACGGGTATGGATGCGTTGACACATGCGGTTGAAGCTTATATTGGTAAAGGAAATACAAAAGAGACAAAAGATATGGCCATTAAAACAGTACAATTAGTGTATGACAATCTATTGACGGCATATAGCGAAGGAAATAACATCAAAGCAAGAGAAAACATGCTATTAGCAGCGCATTATGGAGGGATTGCTTTTACCCGTGCGTATGTAGGTTATGTTCATGCGATTGCACATAGTCTAGGCGGTATGTATGGAATACCGCATGGGCTTGCAAATGCAATTATTTTACCATATGTGTTGGAGTATTATGGAGAAACTATATACAAAAAATTAGCTGAATTGGCAACTGTAGTAGGAATTGTAGGTATTTCAGACCAAGAAAAGGCAGAAAGATTTATTCAGTGGGTAAAGGACATGAATGCAACTATGAAAATACCATCAAAAATTTCCGAAATTAAAGAAGAAGACATTGAATTAATGGCTAAACGGGCCTTAAAAGAAGCTAATCCGCTATATCCAGTGCCAAAGTTTATGGGAATGCTGGAAATAACGCAAATATATAAAAAATTAATGGGGTAGAAGTTTAGTTCTGAACTGACAGATGATAGCGCTTAAAAGGTATGGATGACAAAGTTAGGGCAACATTAGTAAGAGTTAGTAACAAGGCTTTATTAGCTTGGGAAATAGATGAGATGTATAATCTTGCCTCCACTGCGGGGTATGAGATTGTAGCTCATGTAACTCAAGTTAGACAGATAGAAGATAGTAGGTATAGTTTAGGTTCGGGTAAACTATCTGAGCTAATTTCTGTAGCCAGAGATACCAAAAGCGAAATTATTATTTTTGGTAGCAATTTAACTGGCACGCAATTTAACAATTTAGAGTCAAAGTTGAACATTGAAGTATTAGATAGGACAATGTTGATAATTGATATATTTTCAAAACATGCCATATCTAATGAAGGAAAGCTTCAGGTTGAACTTATGTATAAAAAGAAAATGCTTCCTCGTATCATGGGCCAAGGAAAGCATATGTCTCAACAAGGCGGAGGTGGAACTGGCGGAGGAGGAGCTCGTAGGGGAATTGGAGAAAAGAAAACAGAATTAGATAGGAGGACCATCAGGACTGAGATAAGAGATTTGGAGAAACGTATAGATAAACTAGCAAAAGAAAGAAATCTAAGAAGAAATAAGAGAACTAGAAATCAAATTAAAAATGTGTCTTTAGTTGGATATACTAACGCGGGTAAATCTACGATAATGAATGCCTTGACCAATGCAGATACTTTAGTAAAAGATGCTTTATTTGCAACTCTTGATCCTATTAGTCGTAAACTCTTTTTTAACGATGGTTCTATGGCTTTACTAACCGATACGGTTGGTTTTATTTCAAACCTTCCTCATGAATTTGTTAAAGCATTTCGTTCTACGCTAGAAGAAACTGTTTTTTCAGA
>JGI24710J26742_10000984_pt1 | contig 26485 bp, 23 predicted proteins | sample BioPla2DNA2_FD_26742 | JGI IMG/M metagenome (IMG submission 26742) | reverse complement strand
GAACTGTACAAAATTGGAATTGAGAGCGGATATCTTCCCGATGCCGACGGGTAGTTTCAGCCAACCTGACTTTTTTAATGATAGAGCAATGGATTTTACGGGGTTTTGTAAAAATGCAGGTACGGCTGCAACGACACAGGGTACCGCCCCCGAGTTATGGAAGTTTAATTACGGCGTCGGCGTAACATCTACCGATTGCTTCACCGGCATTACCACCAATTTAACCAACTACAACGATATCCCCAATAATTGGAAGGGATTATAAAGTGGTGCGGGTTTGGGGTGCAGGGTGGCATTCGAGTTTTCATCTCCGTATTAACATATAGAACTTTGAAAAACTCCTTATTGACGAAAACTCCTAAATATTGGACTTTTCGTCAATAAGGATTATATTTGCAAAAAAAGAACATGATAACAAGAGGATCATATTTGGCAAAACTACGTCAGCTGAAAGATCAGAATGTGATAAAAGTAATAACGGGTATTAAGCGTTGTGGAAAATCCACACTCCTGGAAGCCTTTAAAAATGAGCTGATATCAAATGGGGTTTCTAATCAAAATATTGTTTACTTAAATTTTGAAGAAAGAGAAAATCTTCATTTAACAACGGAATGGGCTGTTCTTTATGACGAAATTATGAGTTCAATAAAATCCGAGAAAATGTATTATGTTTTTTTGGATGAAGTTCAAATGGTTAATGATTTCGAAAAACTTATAAACAGTCTTTTCGTAAAACATAATATTGATATTTATATCACAGGCTCAAATGCTTATTTGTTGAGCAGCGAACTTGCTACGCTTTTAACCGGCAGATATATTGCGATAAATGTACATCCTTATTCTTTTAAAGAATATACATTAGCGTATAATGAAGAACAGAATATTGATCGTCTCTTTCGTCAATATATGAATACAAGCAGCTTTCCGGAAGCTGTTACGCTTGCCAAACGGGATGCTAATTTAGCAAATGAATACTTGCAACATGTTTATGAAACAGTTGTTATTAAAGATATCGCGCAACGCTATAAATTGCGTAATATTCACAATTTACATCGCACAATAAACTTTGTTTTTGATTCGGTTGGTTCCTACATTTCTCCCACCAATATAGCTGCAGAGCTTAATAAAAACTCAAAAAAGAAAATTTCTCATAATACGGTAATCAAATATTTGGATTATTTAGTACAGTCATACGTTTTATACACTGCGCAGCGTTATGATATAAAAGGTAAAGAGCTACTTACTACTAATGAAAAATATTATGTTATAGACTTAGGATTGCGAAATATTACTGCAACAAACAAATATGACACAGACATGGGCAATAAACTGGAAAATGTGGTCTATTTCGAATTATTAAGGAGAGGGGGAAAAGTTTATGCCGGAAAGAATAATGACAAAGAAATAGACTTTGTTGTTCAAAAATCTGATAATAGGATAGAATATTATCAGGTTGCTTTTACAGTTAATGACGAAAAAACCTATAAAAGAGAACTTTCGGCATTTAAGAATATAAACGATAACTATCCCAAATATCTATTAACACTCGATTTCGATAATGTAAACATAGAGGGCATTCAAAAGATCAATATAATAGATTGGTTGTTAAAGGTATGAAGCGTGTTGCCTACGCCATCCTAACAAATTGTTTCTCTCACTATAAAAGGGTTTTAGAGCCTGCTTCTACTGTTCACTACAGCGTCCACGTAATTGGTCGCTTGCCGCAAGGCGGCTTTACGCTCTAAAAAAAGCGAACCTGGCCATCCCCCGCCATGAAAGGTAAGCCAACTCGTTCAACGAGATATCGTTGGACAGGGCTGTTTTCCAATACTCTACGAAAGAATTCACCAACTTAGCCGATTTTCATTCGGTAATTTGGCCGATTTTCATTCGGCAACTTGTACCAGCTCGAAAAAACACGAAAAGCTTATCACAGTTTAAAAATAGTTCTTTTCTTAACGGCAAAGCCGAGATAAAGAATAGCGAGTGGCCCTTCCCCTACCTTCAAAATGTTGAAGCTTGTAACCTGTCAAAGTGATTAGTGTATCAAATCGGGGGCTTCATGTAATAGCGAGGCAGGTTCGTAAAGCACCTGTTAAAATAGTTGCACACCCCTTGGTTACTTCCTAAAATTGTAGCTGATAACATGGGTAATGAAAATGGTTAAAAAAATATTAAAATGAAAACGGAACACATTGAACTACCGGTTGAACGGCAAGAAGCCGCGGTCGAGCCCTACGTGGCTCCCGCCATTGAAGTCATCGAAGTGGAGTTGCAGCAGAACATCCTTAGTGGATCGGGTGATCTTCCTGATATTCCGGGAGAAGGCGCGTAAAATATTCTCGCTTTTTCCGAATGAGTTATCACAACACTAGTGTCAGGTTTTTGAACCTGACACTGGTAAAAAGACCGAATCATGCAAAAAATATAAAAACCAATGAAACATTTCAAACTACTTGTTACGGCGGTCGCCGTGATCATGCTCGCAAGCTGTCAGCAACAGGAAGATATATTGCCCGACAACCTCCCTACTGGTGCGAACGGAAAAATAACCGTGTGCGCCGAAATGCCTACCGACGAGACCACCACACGCACCACGATGGAGAGTTATAAAAACGCGGCCAACTACGATGCCTTCCGTCTCTTTTGGCAGGAGGGCGACGTGATTGAAGGGGTCGCCTGGCAGGGCGATGACACCGCTTGGTGGGAAAACGCCAGGGTTTTAACCATTCCGTCATTAACAGAAGGTGATTTAACCGACGAGAATAAAAGAGCGACATTCACCATCGAGATTCCCAGTGGCTTTGACGCGTCACAACCCCTGAAAATAGCCCTGTTCTACGTGAAAGACGCGAACAACGACGGCTATTCCGATAACTACATGAACTACCCCATCTCCTTTTCGATACCGAACAGGGGGTTGACGTGGCACAACGCGCAAATGGTACAGGCGGTTATGCCATCTTCTCCCTGGGAAGCTGACTTTACTTACCTCACCAACCGCACGCCCATGATGGCCCGCACGGAACTGCCGGTGGGCTGGACACAGGCCGGTCAGTCGATCAGCGTGCCGTTTCATCACCTGACCACCCTCTTCGGGTTTAAAATCTACAACACGAGCGATGCCGACCTGGAGCTCACCGGGCTGGAATTAAGCGTCAGCGACGATACGCGAAAGATGTTCCTGGCCGATGGGGCCGTTATCGATCCCATCAGCGGGAGCGTCGTGCCGGATGCCGGCAAAACATCGGTAACGGCTATATCGGGCATCACCAACAACACCATTTTCCCGGCTTCAGCCGATACCTATTGCCTGCCCTGTGTCGTGACGGGCGATATGACGGGGGTGGAGTACAGCTTCAAGGTAAACGGCCAACCCGCGGTCACTAAAACGGGCAAGAACTATATGCCGGGTGTCTGTTACTCGATTGACATAAAATGGGATGGCACCAACTTCTCGCTGCTCGACCACGGCCAATCCTCCATGTTCAGTTATTGGATAAGCCCCGATAGCACAACGTTGCTGAGATGGTTTGGGGATGAAAGCGTGGTGGATTTCTCGAAAATTCCGGATCTGACAAAAATTAGCGAAATAGGAGTCGAAGCCTTTCGGGGCTTAACAAAATTAAAAAAAGTCATTATTAGCGACAATATCACTTCTATCGGAGACGGTGCTTTTGCGGCCACCGAAAATATGGAGGAACTATTTATCCCATCAAGTGTTATTTCGATTGGAGAGGAAGTCTTCGAGGTAAGCTCGGTCAATGTCACCGTGCACGCGGACAACCCCAATTATTCCTCACTAGATGGGGTGCTTTTTAATAAGGAGAAAACCATCCTGCTGCATTTTCCCACCTCACGCACAGGGACATATACCATTCCTTCCACGGTAAAAGAAATAGGTGTCACAGCTTTTGAAAACACCAACATCACTTCCGTAATCTTCCCGGCATCACTGGAAACTGTTTCTTATCAAGCGTTTAAGTACAGCACACAACTGGTAGAGGTAGATTTTACCTCATGCCCGCTTCTTGAAACTATTGGTGAAGAAGCGTTTGGTTCCGGCGAGGCCTTGCAATCCGTTCATTTGCCGGGCTCATTGGTAAGTATCAACAAAAGCGCTTTTTGCTGGTGTAAAAACCTTACTACCGTTACATTTGCACAACCTTCATCCTTAACGAGTATCGGGTATGCAGCTTTCAACGACACCAAGGTGGCCTATCTGGTTATTCCTCCTTCCGTAAACGACTTCGGGTATTCTGCAACATTTTCACATTGTACCGAATTAAAAGAAATCACCCTTCCCGATGCCCTAACAACAATTCCCAACTATGCATTTTTCGGTTGCTCCCAGTTAAAGAGCATCACGATTCCTGCTAATGTAACCAACATTGAGAAATCACCTTTCAGCGGCTGTTACACGGTCTACGCCATGCCGGCGGTTCACCCTTCGCTGAATGGTAACCCCGGTTTAAGTGGAACGTTGTATAATATTTCGCAAGCGGCACAGAGCGATTACCAAAATAATGGATGGACTATGTTCGGTACCTATAAAATCATGAACCCATGCGATCTGTCATCAAACGCCGTAACCATGGCTGTATCAGGCGGTAATGCAAGCATACAAATAACGACCAATACTTCATGGGCAGCGGTTAGCACTCAATCGTGGCTTACTGTTACACCCTCCGGTACAGGCAGTGCCACACTTACTTTGAACGCGGCAGCAAACGCGACCGGTAAAACCCGCGCGGCTTACGTAGTGATCACGGCTACCGATGCCCCCACCCGGTTGGTGCAGGTAGTGCAGGGGAAATAACAGACAAAACGTGTTAACTACCATTGAATTGGCCGATTAGCTTGTGATACAAGCTAATCGGCCAATAAATAGTCTACTCAAGGCTGATGAAAGCCTTAACGTAAAACAAACCACCTATCCCAAAAACGAGATAAGCACGCCGGCAGCCACGGCAGAGCCGATAACACCCGACACGTTGCTCGACATGCAGTACTGCAATATATGGTTCGATTTATCGTACTTCAGTGCCAACTCGTTGGCCACACGCGAAGCCATCGGCACCGCACTAAGTCCCGTGGCACCCACGAGAGGATTGATCTTTTTCTTTGAGAACTGGTTGTAGATCTTCACTCCCAAGATACCTCCCGCGACCGACAGGCAAAACGCGAGGAATCCTCCCACGATAATACCTATGGTTTGCAGGTTGAGGAACACTTCGGAGGTCATGGTGGCTCCTACAGTCAATCCCAAGAAGATGGTGGCCGTGTTCATAATGGGACCCGAAGCGGCATCGGCCAGGCGAGCCGTGTTAGGACCTATCTCCTTGATAAGATTACCAAACAACAGCATTCCTACCAGCGGGGCAGCCGAGGGTACCAAAACAGATACAATCAGTCCCAATACAATGGGAAAAGCAATTTTAACCACCCGCATATGCTTTATCTCATGCTTGGGAGGATACTCCCTATCCATCTTCCGCATATGAATTTTAAATTCATTTTTGGTCATCAGGAGCTTTGCTACCAGTGGTATAATTACCGGAACCAGTGCCATGTAGGAGTAAGCAGCGATGGCTATCGGTCCCAGAAGATGGGGTGCCAGCTTAATGGTGGTGTATATGGCCGTAGGTCCATCGGCACCCCCTATGATACCCAGCGATGCCGCTTCGGGAAGGGTAAACCCAACCAGCACGGCACCTATCAGCACGGTAAAAATACCCACCTGCGCGGCTGCGCCAAAATAGGCGAGCTTCAAATTCCTCAACATGGGGCCGAAATCGGTCAACGCCCCCACACCCATAAAGATGATGGGGGGTAAAAATCCCGTTTTTATCAGTGCGTAGTAGAGGAAATTCAAAATCCCGTAATTGTTGGCAATATCGATCAGGGTCATATAGCTCCCATCGGGATTCATCACCAGGGTATTGTCCACGATACCCATTCCGGCACCCGGCAGATTGGCAAGCAGTACACCAAACCCGATGGGTACCAACAGCAACGGTTCATACTCTTTAAAAATTCCCAGGTACAACAACACGAAAGCTATAACCCACATCAACACGATCCCCCAGTCGATCTGGGCAAATCCTGTCATCTCCAATATACCAGAAAGTATTTCATTCATGCTTATACCAGTTTAATAAGTACGTCATCTTCATCTACCGAATCGCCATTGGCAAAACATATCTCCGTGATCCTACCACTCTCTTCGGCAGCTATGGCGTTATAGGTTTTCATCGACTCTATATACCCTACAATGGTTCCCTCCTGCACTATATCGCCAACCTTAATGGGCGTTTCAGAAGAGTCTTTTGTAAAGTAAAACTTCCCCTCCAGTGGAGAGAGAAGCGTCTTCACCTGCCCCTCGTTTACGGCGATCTCACTGGCTTGCGGAGAGGGAGTAGAAGGAGCGACTTGCGGAGTGCTTTCGGAATCGGGATAGGAGATATTTACAGTATACTCTTCATTCCCAACATTTACCACTATGGTTCGGGGTTGATGAATGGCAACACCGGTTGATGCGGCTGTAAGCGACAGTTCATCCTCCGCTTTTTTGTTTGCTAGATCCTTCTCGAATTCTCGTTTGGCATCGCCCGATTTGTAAGCCCTATACTGTTCGGGGTGCATGGCCAGCTCAAACAGCTCTTCGTCATCTTCACCCAGCTCCCAGTTGTTTTTCTTCATCTCTAATCTAAAGTCATCGAGGGCATCGGGATAGAGGTCTTGCGGGACTCCGGTATAAAACTCGCGCCCCTGCTCTTTGGCCAGCTCCACTAGTTCGGGAGCAAGTTCGCCGGGCAATTTACCCGATTTTCCAAGCATCATATCCCATATGTTATCGGCAATCATGCTCCATCGTTCTCTCCCCTTTTCAAGTTGAAGAACATTCATCAACGCCAGGTTCTTCACGTACTGACTAAAGGGGGTAACCAGTGGTGGGTAGCCCACCATCGGCCAGATATGGGTAACCTCTTCAAACAGCATGACCAGCAAATCGTCCTGCGTAAGTTCCGGCTGATCGCGTTTCCGCTTCCACCGGTTCAGGGAGGAGAGGTTGTCTTCCAAATCGGCCATAAGGCTCCCCATCATCCCGCCGGGTAGCCCGGGACCTATCAGCAATGAGTTCATCACCCTGTTTCGGGGATTGATGTAGTATCCCAAAAACTCATCTATGAACTTCTGCAAAAGCGAACGAACCTTCATATAGGCTTTGATATTGATTTCCGGCACCTTAAATCCGGCATCTTTAAGCATAGCTTGAACCGCCAGCACGTCGGCATGTCCTGTTCCCCAGGAGAGGGGTTCCATCGCGACATCAAAATATTCTGCTCCCGCGTAGGCCGCTTCCAGTATGGAAGCCATCTGAAATCCGGGACCGGAATGGCCATGATACTGAACGGGAACATCGGGATGACGCTCTTTAATTTTTTTGACTATCTTGCCGATGGTCGCCGGACGCCCTATGCCCGCCATATCTTTTATGCATATCTCGTCAGCACCCATCTCTATTAACTGATCTACCATCGCGGTATAATACTCTACGGTGTGCACCGGCGAGACGGTAAGACAAAGAGCCGCCTGTGAAATCATTCCCGCCTCTTTGGCGAATTTAACGGAGTTCTCCAAGTTACGGAGATCATTCAATCCGTCAAACGACCGGGCAATATCGGTACCCTGTTTTTTCTTCACCTGGAACATCAACCTGCGTACATCAGCAGGCACTGGGGTCATACGTATACCGTTGAGACCGCGCTCCAGCATATGGGTCTGTATACCTGCATCATTAAACGGCTGCGTCCATTCGCGTACCGATTTATTGGGATTTTCACCGAACAGCAGGCTGATCTGCTCAAACCCACCACCGTTGGTTTCGACCCGTGCGAAACAGCCCATGTCTACAATTGCCGGGGCAACCTCAAGCAACTGCTCCACAGTCGGCACGTACTTACCTGACGACTGCCACATATCTCTAAAAACGAGACTAAACTTAATCTCTCTTCCCATACTTGTTGTTTTATATTTTTTGGATTATTTCTTTTCGACAGAATCTACTACTCCCTTTCCATTTGTTAGCACATTTACGGCAGCAACTATGACCGCCATCTTCTCTTTATCCACTCCTCCTGTAGGGGGAGCATCATTGTCTTTCGCTTTAGGATGATAAAAACGATTGGATAACTCGATTACCGAAGTGCCGATAACCGTTACCAGCCAAAGGACGATAAACACGGTAATCATTCCTATTAGCAACAGTCCCAGTGCTTGATTTAAACTGTCCATGTGTAAAATTTTTTTGATTATTCTCGCGAAAATATTGCCCGTTATCTAAACAGGTCGTGTCTGTGCTTCTCTTTATTCACAACAACTTAAAAGAGTGAAAACTAAAAAAGGAGACTAAAGCCTCCCTGAAGTTAACCATCGTGTTGCCCAAGGAAAACTGCACACGGTTAACTTCCGGACAAAGATACATTATTTATTTCTGATTAGAAGTGGTTTTTCAGGATAAAATCTTGTACATTCGCGTGAATTATGGAATCAAAGGAAGAGAACAAGAGCTACCTGCTGGAATATACGATGTACGCAGGCATCCTATTGGGACTCTTTTGGGTATTCAAGTACCTGTTCGTTATACTGGGAGGGAAGCACCCGGGGATGAACGTGATCGGAACCACGTTAAGTGTTGGAACACCCGTTCTGCTCTATTACCTATTGGTAAAATACAACGTGGGGTGGATGAATTGTAAAATGCGTTTCGGACAGGGTGTCCAATTCACTATCCTGCTCTTTTTCTTCGCTTCTATCCTGGAGGCGCTGGTGGTGTACATTCACGTCCAATGGATTGATCCCGCCTACATCGCGAATCTATACGACACCATGGTGGAGATCGCGAAAGCGTTAGAGGTAAGCAAGGCGATGGTCACCCGATTGGCCGAGCAACCCCTACCCAATGCATTCACATATATTTTTAACAACGTGATCATGGCAGACGTGTTCATCGGGCTACTTCTTTCACTGCCGATCGTTCCCCTCGCCCTACGTTTTACACCGCGACAAAACAACCCACAATAAATGGCACCTATGGATATATCAGTAGTTATTCCCCTACTCAACGAGGAGGAATCCCTTAACGAGCTCCACGATTGGATAAAACAAGTCATGGAAGAGCATGACTTCTCGTACGAGGTTATCTTCGTGGACGACGGGAGCACCGATAGCTCCTGGGAAGTGATCAAGCAGCTTCGCAACAAGTCCGATCGGGTAAGAGCGATAAGGTTCAGGCGGAATTACGGAAAGTCACCCGCCCTACAATGTGCGTTTCAAAAAGCCAAAGGTGATGTCATTATCACCATGGACGCCGACCTGCAGGATAGTCCCGACGAGATCCCAGAACTCTACCGGATGATAACGGAAGAGGGATACGACCTGGTCTCGGGATGGAAGAAAAAGCGGTACGACAACAAGCTAACGAAAAACCTTCCATCCAAACTGTTCAATGCCACCGCCCGGAAGGTGTCTGGCATCAAGATTCACGACTTCAACTGTGGGCTAAAGGCGTACCGCTCATCGTTGGCCAAAAGCATCGAGGTGTATAACGATATGCATCGCTACATACCGATACTGGCCAAGGACGCGGGCTTCACCCGTATCGGTGAAAAAGTGGTGCAGCATCAACCCCGCAAGTACGGTAAAAGCAAGTTCGGGGCCAGGCGATTCGTGAATGGGTACCTCGACCTGATGACGCTTTGGTTCTTGAACCGATTCGGCAAGAAACCAATGCATATCTTCGGGCTATGGGGGAGCATCATGTTCCTCCTGGGGCTACTCGCCATCATCCTCGTGGGAGCGATCAAACTATACGACATGCACCACGGTAACCCCTACCGGTTGGTCACCGAATCACCCTACTTTTACATTTCGCTCACCATGATGATCCTGGGAACCCTCCTCTTTCTGGCCGGCTTCCTTGGCGAACTCATTACGAGGAACGCCCCGGAAAGGAACAACTACCGGATTGAAGAGGAGTTCTAAAGGGAAAGAAATTATTATGAAGTTGAACGTAACGACATGCCATACTAACGGGAAGTGTAAGCAGGATGCACGAAGTACTCGTGACACGTGCCCCTCGGGGGGCATGCAACGTATCCAAAATGCACGGCGTACACGAAATACCCGGGGTGCACGAAATACCCGGGGTGCACGTAAAATATGGAATGTCCTACTTTTATTAGGGATGATGCTCCTCATGGCCTGCAACCCGGGAAGCAAGAAAGAGGATTGGACCTACTTTCACGACTATGGCGAAGTGTTTACTACCAACTACTCCATTAAGTATGCATACAGCCACTCGTTGCAAGAGGAGATTGAAGCGGCATTTCAAGCCTTCAACCTCTCGCTGAACCCCTTCGAGGAGAACTCAATTATCTCGAAAGTGAACCGAAACGAGCCGGTAGAGCTCGACTCCCTCTTCCTTACCGTTTTTCGAAAATCGGAGGAGGTTCATAGGAATTCGGGGGGCAAATTCGATATTACCCTATCGCCCCTGATCAACGCGTGGGGCTTCGGCTTCCAGAACCTGGGAGACGTTACACCGGAAATGATCGACAGCCTGAAGGAGTTCGTTGGTCACGAGAAGATCTCCATCGATCCTCAAGGGAAGATCGTGAAGAGCGATCCCAGGGTACAACTCAACACCTCGGCCATCGCCAAAGGATACGCGTGCGATGTAATTGCACACCTCCTCGAACGGCACGGTATTGAGCATTACATGGTGTCTATCGGGGGAGAGATCTCCGCCCGGGGTCTGAACGATAGAGGGATCTGCTGGCGCATACAGGTCGACAAGCCGATCGATGATGCCAGCGGCTTTATCCATGAGCCACAGGTGATATTAGGCCTGTGCGACAAATCGCTGGCCACATCAGGGAACTACCGCAACTTCTATGTCTTGGAAGGGAAGCGGTACGCGCACACCATTGACCCCCATACCGGCTACCCTTCCCAGAACGAAATCCTGAGTGCCTCGGTAATTGCTGATGATTGCATGACCGCCGATGCGTACGCAACCGCTTTCATGGCACTGGGATTGGAGGAGTCGAAAAGGCTGGCCACCCGCCTTCCCGGGCTAGAGTACTACTTGATTCACGAGAAAGAGGACGGTAGTTACGGGGTCGCCTGCTCCGACGGTTTCCAACAGATTATCGTGAACCCAGGGGAGTGACAGGAAACCTTCACGAAATTCGCAACAAACCAACGATAGGCTAAGAAAAGATTCACAAAATACGGAAAATCAACTTACAGTCAGCCCATTAAAACGTATAAACAACAATTTTCAGTTACTATAACGCAATGCAAATCAGATTTTTTCACCCTTTGTCCATTTTCCTACTCATGGTTTTCTCCCATGTAACTTTCGCTGCTTCGGGAGATGATGCTACACCATCGCACACCTACAAGTTAGACGGTGCGTTAAAAAACAAGTTCGAGCACGCAACGGAGATTGGAAGCTCGAGATTCTCGGTTCGCAACTCCCGCGTGGGTATAACCGGGGACATCGATGGAGTCTACGGTTACCGCGTGCAGGTGGAGTTGAGCGATGAGGGTCAATTCAAGCCATTAGACCTTAGCGCTACCATCAAACCCGTGAAGGGACTTTCATTCACGTTGGGACAGACCAGCATACCGCTGTTCAACACCTACATTGTCAGTCCCAGCGAGATGATGTTCGCGAATCGTGCCTTTATCGGGAAATACTTCCTAAGCACCCGCGACCTGGGACTGAACACGAGGTACGATTTTAGTATAGGGAAAGTGCCTACACGACTGGAATTCGGAGTATACAACGGGCATGCCATCAACAATCCCGTATGGAAAAAGAAGAAGTCGTACGGTGGACGTCTCACCGTGGGAAGCATGAAGGGGGTACGGGTATCCGCCAAAGCCTATAACTACCTGAACGATGAACAGACCCACCACCTGTTCTACGGGGCCGATCTACGTTACGAGGCAACGAACTGGAAGCTTGAGACCGAAGTGATGAAACGGGAGAGCAAAACCGACTTTCATACCGATCTGCTAGCGTACTACCTGCAAGGTGCTTACGTGCTGCCACTTAATACGAAACTGTTTAACAGCCTGATACCCGCGCTGCGATGGGACGGCATCAGCGATACCCAAGGTGATGCCGGTTTCGACGTGAAGCGTTTAACGGCCGGGCTCGGATTCGGGAGCAACCGAGGTCGTATTTCGTCGACCCTCCGGGTTGATTACGAATGGTACTTCGTGACGAACTCGCCCTCCATCTTCAAAAGCCCGGAGGTGGGATCCGATAAGATCACAGTGGAATTGCTGCTCAGGTTTTAAACATTGCAAATGGCTATCAAGCTCTTCACCATACAAGTAACCGTACTATCCAAGTTACGCTTGAACGTTGAATAACTAAACTAAAAATGGAGGAATAAACTTCATGGAAAAAAGAGTTTCACCCGATTTTATATCCGATTTAAAAACGAACGAGGTATTCGTGTTTGGCAGCAACCTTGACGGCGCACATGGTGCCGGGGCGGCCCGGATTGCTCGTGAAAGGTTTGGCGCCATCTGGGGTCAAGGGACCGGTCTACAAGGGCAATCATATGGGATACCTACCATGCATGGGGGCATCGAGGAGATCAAGCCGTACGTGGACGAATTCATTGAATTCGCACGCTCACGACCCGAGCTGACCTTCCTGGTCACGCGCGTGGGGTGTGGCATTGCCGGATTCCACGATTCCGAAATGGCTCCCCTCTTCGCGCAAGCAGTGAGCATACCCAACATCCACCTTCCAGAAAGCTTTTGGAACGTACTTAAAGAATAACATCCAAAGGCCTTCGCCTTGAAAACCGCGACAACCTGCAAATACAGGTGAAAGTTGAGCCATAAAAAAGCTGCCTCAAGTAATTCTGGGGCAGCTTTTAAAATATTCTAATGTAAGATAAACCCTACTCCGCTTTTCCTTCAGCAGTATCCGCCTTGGGCGCTTCCTCTACCTTAGGTGTTTCTTCAGCCTTAGGCGCTTCCTCTACCTTGGGAGCTTCTTCGGCTTTAGGTTTTTCTTCAACTTTGGGAGCCTCCTCTACTTTAGGCGCTTCTTCCGTTTGGGGGGCTTCTTCCGTCTTGGGAGCATCTTCAACCTTCTTCTCTTCGACCTTGGGAGTTTCCTCTACTTTAGGTGTTTCCTCGGCCTTAGGCTTTTCTTCAGCTTTAGGTGCTTCCTCAACCTTAGGAGTCTCTTCAGCAGCGGCCGTCTCTTCCACGACAGGCTCCGGCGCATTCTGGGCCCTTTCTTCGGCCTTCTTCTTGGCTAGCTCCTCAGCTTTTGCCTTATGAATCTCTTTTTCAGCCTCTAAACGTAGCTTATCTTCGGCTCTGCGTTTCGCCTCATCTTCTGACTTAATCGTTCGGGCAGCTTGTAACTTCTGCGCCTTCCACTCGTTAAACCTTCTTTCAGCTTCTGCCTCATCGAAGGCTCCTTTCGCTACACCCCCCAGGAGGTGTTTTTTCAAGTATACCCCCTCTTTTGATAAGATACTACGAACGGTGTCCGTGGGCTGAGCCCCTGTTTGCAGCCAATACAAAGCTCTATCGAAATCTAAAGTGATCGTAGCAGGATGTGTGTTCGGATTGTAAGAACCTATCCTCTCAATGTACTTTCCATCTCGTGGTGCTCTGCTATCTGCAACAATAATCTGGTAGAAGGGGTAATGTTTGCGCCCTCTTCTCTGTAAACGTAATTTTGTTGCCATTTAGTAATTCTTTAAAATGAATATTTTTGCATTAGCGGGTGCAAAGGTAGTTATTAGTTCGCTTTTTACAAAATTTATTTGCAGGTAGTTTCAAACAGTGGCATCAGGTACGAGAATTTACACCTATCTTTAATCAGCATTAAACGAAATCTTTCTGTTACACCGAAAATCATGCTATCTTGCAACATTTCGGCTTTTAGAAACATCATATATAGTGTAAACAGGAATTTATTTATATGTCGGAGCATCACTTGATACAAGCCTGCAAGCAAGGAGAAATGTGGGCGAGGAAAGAGTTGTATGAAATATACGCTCCCTCGATGATGTCGTTGTGCAGGCGGTATATGTCGGACTACAACGATGCTCAAGACGTGTTACAAGAGGGTTTTTTGAAAATTTTCACCGTGATCGGGCAGTATTCAGGGAAAGGAGCGTTTGGGGGTTGGATAAGGAAGGTTTTTGTAAACACCGCGCTGGAACATATCCGAAAAAAGAACCGAATGAACGAAAGAGAGCTGTTATACGACTATCAAATTGATTTTCAAGACGATTATCCCGATGTAGATAAAGTAAGCGAAGATGATTTGGTGCAATGTATTGCCGAACTACCCGAGATGTATCGGACAATATTTAACCTGTTCGTGGTGGAAGGTTATCGGCACATGGAGATTGCCACGATGCTCGATATTCCAGAAAACACATCACGCTCCTATTTTTTCAGGGCAAGGAAAATGTTACAAGAGAAAGTTACCCGATTAATCAATGAATAGAATGCAAGGTGACAACAGACATATCGACAGTCCGGACAACTTTTCGCGGAAAGTGGGCGAGAAGGCAAGGAATCACATCCAGCCAGTAGACGCTTCCGTGTGGGAAGGCATCGAGAAGAGGCTTTCGGTGAAAAAACGTCCGCTTGTGCCGTGGAAGTGGATTGCCGCAAGCGTTGCCGCCGTGGCCATCGGGTTGATTTTTCTATTAACTCTGCCTGAAAAAGAACCTGCAGAACAGATGATCGTGGAAAGTACGCGTGGTGTGAAAAATGCGCAAAGTGAACAGAGCGTGCAAGACGAGCAAACCGCCACACCAAAGCCTCAGAAGGATAAGAAAGGAGAAGCCGAGACTTTTGTTCCGGAAAAGAGCCATCAGCCCCTTTTGGCGAGTACAAAACGAAGCACGGAAGAGCTGTTGGCCATGTATCATCGCGAAGAGGAGCAAGCCGAAGTGGATAAAACGGTTGAGCAGCAAGGTCTTGAAACAGCTGAAACATTCGTCGAGAAACCAATGGACATGGAAGCTTCAACCGATTCCACCATAAGTAAGGAATCACATGAAGATGTTTTATTGGCGGAAGTATCAGAAACCGCAGCGGTTCATCCCCAGTTACAGAAACACTCGAAACCCTCGTTGCTGTTGGCTATAAGTGGAGCTTCGGTCGATGCGAATCTTGATTTTGCCGATAGGGAAGCTATGTATGCCGATGCCTATATAGGCAGCAATGAAAGCGCGAAAGATTTAACTAATTCTGAAAACCAATATGCCACGCTAACCCCTTCCGATTATTCAGAAGTAAGGCATTTACCACCAATCTCTTTTAGCATCATGGGCAGTTTCCCATTAGACAAAACGTGGAGTATTGAAACGGGACTGATGTATACCTACATGACATCGCTCTTCTCAAGGCCGGGGAACGTGGAATATAGCGGAAAACTCATGTTACACTACTTGGGAGTTCCGGTAAGTCTAAAAGCCACCATTTATCAAAGTAACCGATGGAACATTTACCTGTTGGGAGGGGGAAGTGTAGAGAAAGGGCTTCTCTCACACTACCGCCAGCAAATTCGCTACGCGGATGGTGCCATAAAACATACCTATGTACGTTCAAAGATTAATGGTTTGCAGTTTTCGGTACACGTGGCCACTGGATTCGGTTACAAGATCAACAACAGCATTCAACTTTTCGGCGAGCCACGTATCGTCTACTATTTCAACAACAATCAACCGATGAGCGCCCGAACCGAAAGCCCTTTTACCGTTGGGTTAAACGGGGGAGTTAGAATCAATTTTTAAAAACAGATTAATATGAAGAAGTCACATTTTCTATTTTTTGCACTTGGCGTGCTGATGCTCCCTGCCTGCAATCATGGCACGGAAGAGTACGTTACCTACATGACGAACGAGCCGGTATTCATGTCGGTAAGTGAATTCAGGAGTTCGGTAGATGTGGAAGAGCCCAAACCCATTGAGGAACAGGGGAAAATCGCCTTTTACAGCGATTATCTCTACATTTCACAACCGGGCAAGGGGATTCACGTTATCGACAATCGCATGCCGTCAAATCCCCGCAACATCGCTTTTATCGAGCTGTTGGGAAATGCCGATATGCATATTAAGGGCAACATGCTGTATGCCGACTCCTTTATCGACCTGGTCTGGTTCGATATCAGCGACCCGGCGGCTCCTGTTTTGAAGGGACGCAAAGAGGAGGTCTTTCCAGAAGCGCTTCCACCCATTGAAAATCACTACGGGTGTGACTATGCTCAGGCGATGGATAGGAAAAATGGGATTGTCGTGGGTTGGAAAGTGGTGGAAAAGAAAGAGCTTGTTAGCAACTATAATTCCAGGTGGCATTGGGGTTGGGGTTGGAGCAAAGAGCTGATGTACACAGACGCTGCATCTTCGACGGGGAACTCCACGGGAATGGTAGGCTCCATGTCGCGGTTTGCCATTTATAAAGACTATTTGTATACCATTCTCCACAACCAATTGGGTATCTTTGACCTTACGGGAGAGACACCCGAGAAGGTGGGCAAGGAGGTTTACGTGGGAGACAATGCAGAAACCATTTTTCCTTACAAAGATTACCTGTTTTTCGGAACGCCTACCGGGATGATCGTCTACTCGGTAGAAAATCCTACGGAACCGGTCTACATGTCGCGCGTTATCCATATTCTTGGATGCGACCCGGTGGTGGTGGAAGATGACATCGCCTACGTGACCGTTCGCTCGGGCGACTTCTGCGGGCAGGATGTGGACATGCTGATGGTAATTGACGTGAAAGATGTAAAACACCCTAAACCGATCGTGGACTACGCGATGTATAACCCAAAAGGATTGGGTATTGACAACGGCACGCTGTTCGTTTGCGACAAAGGGCTAAGGGTGTTCGATGCGAAAGATCCGCTCACGCTCTTAGCCAACGAGTTGGCACATTTCAAAGAGATGGACGGGTTAGATGTGATTCCCTATAACAATGTGTTGATGATGATTGCCGATGACGGTATTTATCAGTATGACTATACCGATGTCACGAAGATTAAACTATTGAGTGTATTACCGATAGGTAAGTAAATTTCCTGTTTCACTCAATAATCCGCCGCCGAACCTGTTCGGCGGCATTTTTTTTGGTAGAGCACCTTACCAGTCCACACGCTTGCTCGCTAGCGTGTAGAATCTACTAAGTAGCTTATTTTTTATATCTTTGTGAAAGTGGCATGTAGCTTACGCTTTAAACTGAATAAAATGAAGAGAATTATAGATACAGAAAGAATACCCATTAAGCTTTGGCTTGATGAGGTAGACGACCAAACGCTGTACCAGGCGAAAAACCTGGCCAATTTGCCGTTCGCCTTCAAGCATATTTGCCTGATGCCCGACGCGCACTCGGGATACGGGATGCCTATCGGTGGAGTGATGGCTGCTGACAACGTGATCGTTCCGAATGCCGTGGGTGTAGATATAGGTTGTGGCATGTTAGCGGTGAAGACCGACGTAACATTTACGCCATCCATACGGAAAAAATTGGAGGATATTTTAGACGATATCAGAAGAAAGATTCCGGTAGGCTTTTCGCACCATAAAAAGGCTCAAGACGAACGACTTATGCCCCAAAAATACGATCTGAAAAGCTTGCCCGTGGTAAAAACGGAATACGCCTCGGCGTTAAGGCAGCTGGGAACGCTTGGTGGAGGGAACCACTTTATCGAGATCCAGAAAGACAGGGAGAACACCATTTGGATCATGATACACTCGGGCAGCCGGAACCTGGGCAAGCAGGTGGCAGACCACTACAACAGGCTCGCGAAAAAGTTGAACAAGCAGTGGGATTCACCAGTCAACCCCAAGGCTGATCTCGCTTACCTGCCTTTTAAAACCGATGAGGCGCACCAGTATTACAACGAGATGAACTATTGCGTTGATTTCGCACTGGCCAATCGCAAGCTGATGCTCACGAGGGTACAGGAGGTGTTTCGCACCTATTTCCCCAATATCGCTTTTGGCGAGATAATCAACATTGCCCACAACTACGCCGTGTGGGAAAAACATTTTGGTAAGAAGGTGGTGATACACCGCAAAGGCGCCACCTCCGCGCATAAAGGGGAGCTTGGCATTATACCCGGCTCGCAGGGCACAAGCTCCTATATCGTGGAGGGGTTGGGGAACCCGGAGAGCTTCGCGAGCTGCTCGCATGGCGCCGGTCGTAAGATGGGGCGTAACGAGGCGATACGCTCCTTAAGCCTTGAAGAGGAGCAGCGTAAACTCGACAGGCTGGGAGTTCTTCACGCAATCAGAAGGAAAAAGGACTTAGATGAGGCGCCTTCCGCGTACAAGAATATCGCTCGGGTTATGGCCGACCAGGAAGATTTGGTCAAAATCAAGGTAGAATTGTCGCCCCTGGCCGTGGTTAAGGGGTAGCTGAAAACATTTCAAGAAGATGGAGACGATGCGCAAACAGTTGACAGAAAAAACACACGAAACAGCATCCGGTATAATCCATTACTGGATCGACAAGATAGATGCCGATGCTGTGACATTGGTCTTTCTTCCAGGACTAACGGCAGATCACCGACTGTTTGAAAAACAGATTGAACACTTTAAGGGCAAACTGAATGTTTTTGTCTGGGACCCTCCCGCCCATGCCTCTTCATGGCCATTCAAGTTCGATTTCAATTTGTTTGACAAAGCGAAGTGGTTACATGAGATACTCGAGCAAGAAAAAATCACACGTCCTGTTATCGTCGGTCAATCGATGGGTGGCTATGTAGGCCAAGCTTTTGCCGAACTGTACCCTGAAAAGTTACAAGGCTTTATCTCTATCGATTCTGCCCCGTTACAAAGAAAATATCTGACGGGGATAGAGCTTTGGCTACTGAAAAGAATGGAGCCTATCTACCTGTTGTACCCATGGAACTGTTTGTTGAGGGATGGAACAAAAGGGACCGCGGAGTCCGAATACGGCAGAAAACTGATATATGACATTTTGATGGTTTACGATGGGGATAAGAAACGATACGCCAAACTTGCCGGTCATGGGTATAAAATTCTTGCCGAAGCATATGAAAAAGATTTGCCGTATGAAATCAGCTGCCCTGCCCTATTGATTTGTGGAGAAAAGGACAAGGCGGGCTCAACCCTTAGGTTTAATAAGGCATGGCATAAGAACACCGGAATCCCCATCAAATGGATAAAAGATGCCGGTCATAACTCGAATACGGACAAACCGGAGATTGTCAATCAGTTAATCGAAGGCTTTGTCCATACAATTAACCCAGCACCTCTCTCCTCTCAGTAGAGTGGCTGAACACTGAAGTAACTACAATGAAAAGTTAACCCTGTAGGTAACCATGGGCATAAATCCCTGCAACAGTATCTCTGTATAGGTGCCTTTATCAACGTCAAACGATAAACCAAAAATATTTTTCCGATTGGTTACGTTTTGTAAGTCAATAGCCAATTCGTCGGTAACCCGCTTCCTGTTTTTCCTATAACCTATTCGTAAGTCTGTTCTGAAATAATGACGTACTTGCAACTCATTTACACGGCTGTTATCGTACACCAATTTGCGCTGCTGCTTACTCTCCTCCTCAAACACGGGAGTATAGCGTGTACCCCCTGCCAATGAACTTTTTACATCGGCAAAAAGCGTCCACCCTTTCTTTAGTGGCAACTCGTAACCCGAGGCAAGGTTAAAAAGGTATTTCCCGTCGAAAACGGTACTCCACTCCTTCTTGTTAAACCCGTTCGTGTAAGTCGACCGGTAAAACGTGGAGTTAAACAGCAGGTAGTAGTTGTTGCTCATGAACTTTTCAATGGTGAACTCCACCCCGTAGTTTTTACCCGTTCCCTTATTCACCAGGTTTCCCTCCCGCATGATCACGTTATCGCCTGCCCCACCCGCCTGCAAGATAGTATACGTTTCATCGGGGTCGTTTTTCACGGGAATATTGTAGAGGTGTTGATAGTAAGCCTCTGCTTTCACATGCCAATCGGGAGCAAAACCCCAATCGTACGAGAAATCGACATGGGCGCTCTTCATAAATCCCAACTGTTTATTGCTATGTTCTATATCACCACGCGGGCTAAGCGTTCTGATAAAGTAGAACGAGCGGGGAATCATCTGGCTGTACAGTCCACCTGCCAACGCGAAGGTGTGCTTTTCGGCGGGCCTGTAGCGTGCACCTAGCCGGGGCTCCACCGCGTAGGTTTGATTAAAATCGAGGTACATCCCGTGCAAACCGCCCGTCAGTAACAACTTAGACGTTACATTTTGCCTGTACTGCGCGTAAGCCCGCCAAAGGCTGAAAGCCCCTTTCTTATCAACGTTGGTGAACACTCCCCTCTCATCGCTGAACGACTCTTTTTCCAGGTAATTCACATCATACAAATCATATTTCACCCCACTTTCGATTGACGAAGTGTAGGAGAAGCGATGTTCTATCTTAGCGTAGAGCGAATATTTATCTTCCAATGCCCGCTCATCCCACAGCGTTTTCCACTCGGCATTCGGCTGTCTCAAAGACATCGTGTCCACCGGCATATGGGTATCGCTCCTCACGAAGGAAAGCAGCGTGGTTAGCTTTGTTTTCGGTGTAAAATCAACGGTGTGCGTGGCTCCAAGAACGTATGTTTTGGCATCTATCTTGATACGTTGATCAAACTTCCCAAGCAAATCGTCATCAAATTCAACTATCCCCACTTCCGATGCCACAAAGTCAATCCCGCTGATACCAAATAATCCAATAACAGAAAGATGATTGTTCTTGTTGATATCGAAGTCGAGCTTCATGGAAAGGTCCTGATATTTAGGTGTTATACCTGAATAAAAACCCATCTTCTCCATCAGGTCGGGAATAGAGTATCTATACGAAACCAGGTAGGAGGAGGTGCTCTTCTTGGAAAAATAGCCTTCCGACCCCAGTTCAAAACCGTTAAAGCCCGTTTGTCCCCAAAACTCATGTTTTTGATTATTTCCCTTTCTCATCTTCAAATCGAATATCCCTGCCATCGCGTTACCGTAAGGTGCGGGCCACGCGCTCATGTGGAAGTCTGAATTCGATAGAAGATTGGTATTCAGCATCGTGACCTGCCCACCTGTCATACCTACACCGGTATTGAAGTGATTCAGGTTAGGAATTTCCACCCCTTCGAGAACCCACTGAACACCTATGGGCGAGTTACCCCTGATGATAATATCATTCCGTGAATCGTTCGCCGGTATAACTCCCGGGAAACTACGCACCATACGCGCCGGGTCACCCAGCGAACCGGCGAACCGAAAGGTCTCTTCCGTGCTGAACGTTCTGGCTCCCGTAACGCTTAGCTTGTTGATGGGCTGACTTTTATCGTGCCTTGCCACCACTTCCACGTCCTGCAACTCGATGGTAGAGGGTACCATAACCACGTTCAACACCACCTCCTTACCGGTATTCACCAGTATATCAATCTCTTCCGAGAAGAAGCCCACGCAACTGAAACGTAGCCTTTGCCTCCCCACGGGAACGCTGAAAGCGAAATGGCCATCTTCATCCGTTACCGTTCCTATAACCGGATCGCTCCCATCAACGTACACGGAAACCTGGAACAGTTCAACGGTGGGATCGGCCGACACCACCTCGCCCCTGACGGTCTCCGTTAAATCATTTTGCGCCACAACTGCTGATACTGAAAAAATTAGTACCAATGATAACCACAATCTTCTCATGCTAAACATAATCTATTTTAAAAATATAACCTGAACATACCCCCGGGCATAATACCCATTTGATAATCAGTTTTTATAGTTTCTGTTTCGACGTCGTAACTTTGTCGCCAAATATTCTTTCGGTTCGTGATATTGGTAAGTTCGAGACCCGCTTCATAACTCATTTTTTTCATATTGACACGGTATAACAGCTTGATATTTGCTTTAAAGAAATCGGGATTTTTGTCCCTATAAGCATTTTTATAATCGTAAACCGTGTAACCATCAATTTTTGATTTCTCTATATCTATCGGGATATTGCGCAATCCTCCCGCGTAAACTACATTCGCGTTTACGGTCAATGATTGTTGCTTGGGCAATTTAAATTCGTAACCGCCAAGTGCATTGAAAATATAATGACTGTTATAAATGGTGTTCCGCCAGACGTTGTCCGACGCCAAATATTTGGAATTAAACAGCGATGTCGTTATCAAAAAGTAGTAATTATCGGAAAAATATTTCTCTAATGTGAATTCAACACCCCAGTTTTTCCCTTTACCCCGGTTCACCAAACTGTCGTTGACAATCTCGTAAAAATCAGCGCCATAATTTATTACTGAATAGTGCGATGGTTTCATCTCTACCGGGATATTGAACAGGTTTTGATAATAGAGTTCGGTTTTCAAATTAAAATTCCTTCCAAAATTCAGATTATAACCCAGTACGAAGTGATGACTTTTTGAAAAATCCAAATCGGTATTGGTCAGCCTATATGTTTGGCGTACAGTATCCGTAAGCGTTTGGTGAAAGTATATACTCCCCGGTTGAGTTTGAGAATGCAGGCCACAAGCAAAACTGATATCACTATGTTGATTGGGTGAATACTTCATGGCGACTCGTGGTTCTGCAGAAAATGAATGATTCAACAGTGAAAATTGAGAAAAGAGTCCCAAAGTCGTTTCGAGTTTCTCATTAAAACTGTGTTGGTATTGGGCATTCAACTGCGCGAGCCCGTAGTCCCCCCTGTTTTTAGTACCATAAACGTATTGATTTTGAATTTTCGCGCTATCCGCGAAATGTATAAACGAATGGATATATGATGCTCCCGCAATGATTCTGTCTTTCGGGCCGAAACGGTATCGGTATTGGGTTGTCGCGATAAGTTTGTGTTCACTGTAATCGCCCCCGAAGAAATGAAAATCATTGCTATTATTGAAAACACTATCCACAGCTACGCTTGATTTGGAGGTTGTAAAAGCCAATGAAGTTCGCAAGTTTGATTTTGAATTCATGAAGTTTTTCATGGTTATCGCGGTTACATTTGTCTGTCCTCCCATTTCTGTTCTAAGATTTTTGGTGTAATTCAACCTGTTTTTGTCGGGTTCCAATCTCATTGAACAGATACCGCCAAAGCCCCACAACGACAGTGAAGTTTTACCGAATTTAAAATCAGATTTAAAGGTTACATCCTGATATTTAGGTATCGAAGGCGTATCGAACTTTATCCCGATTTTGTCGAAAAGCTCTAAAAAAGCGTAGCGGTAGTTCACCATTAAGCTTGATTTTTCGTTTTTAGAAAGTGGACCTTCAAAGCCGGCTTCCAAACCGCCTGTTCCCATTTGAAGGGTATATTCAAAATTTTCGCTGTTCCCTTTTCGCATGGCTAAATCAAACGCCCCTGAAGTGGCGTTCCCATATTGAGCCGGGAAGGCACCCGTCAAAAAATCTGAATTGGATAACTGATTGTTATTCAGCATCGAAATGGCGCCCCCATTGGTTCCCATGGTGGCAAAATGGTTTGGGTTGGGAATGGGGATTCCTTCCAGCATATAGAGTAATCCAAGCGGTGAATTTCCCCTGATGATGATATCATTACGAGAATCGCCTGTTGCCTGCACACCGGCAAAATAGGAAGCCATCCTTGCGGGGTCACCGCTTGTCCCGGCATATCGCTCTGTCTCTTTCACATCAAAAGAGCGTGAACTCACGTAAGCCAACTTGTTGTTCACCTCACCCTGTTTTCTTGCCACAACGGTTACTTCCGCCAAGCTTTGAATGGATTGCTCCATCTTTATTTCGACTTCCAGCGCTTTTCCACTGGCAAGTATCAGGTTATTCGCGAAAAAGGGCTCATACCCCACGTAATTGATTTGCAAATTCACCCTACCCGCTTTTACTTTTTCAAAACTAAACTTTCCCTCAAGATCGGAAGTGGTGTATAAGGTTAATGTGTCCACAGTGAGCTCGATTGTGGCATTGATTAATACTTCACCCGTGAAAGCATCTTTAACCACACCTTTCACGGTATTGGTGAAATTCTGAGAATATGCATGTGCGCAAAACAAAACAAGGATGGCTGTGATAAAAAAATTCCTCATTGTTGTCAATGTCATATTACTAGAAAATCGATATTCCAAAAGGTAGCGTTAATCTGCCTTTTGCCCTACAAAATATTGCTGACGCAGTGGCTTCAACAGCACTATTACCAGCAGTAATACACCGTAGAAAAAGTATAGCGAATGTAACCAATGAAACCCTTGCAGGAAATAGACCTCCATGTAAATCCAAATAACAAGCGCGAAGCCCGTGTAAACAGACCACGACCAGGACCAATGCATATCGGGATATATATTTACCAGCTGTGCCAACTTGCAATCCTTGCGCTTGATGAGTCCCCAGACAACGAAAATCGGCATCAGCCCAAGTACGGTAAACAAAATCAGCCCAGGTATCAGGAAATTTTTAAACGGCGAATGTTGCAGCATTAACTCGGGAGTCATTCCCATCCACCCCTCGGGAAACAGCAAAAAAGCTCCGCCACCAAATAAAGCCCCAACTGAAAGGAAGAGTAAAAGCGCAACCAATAGGTTTCTCGGTTTCATACATCAAGGCGTTAACGTTGTTACTAATGCCGCTATTAGCCCCATCAAGTTACCTCCCATATGGACAATAATCGCGTACGCGTTGTTATCATATTTTTCTTGATAATAACCGGCAATCAATCCAAGAACAAAAGTGAACACCAGCGTTCTAACGATGAAAAAAGCGTTCGCACCTGATGTTATCAGGATTAAATGGGCCAAACTAAATGCAACGGCAGCAATCATTACCGGGACGCTAATATGCCTCTTAAATAATTTTATCCCTTTACTTTTCAGTGGATTTAATATGTTCTGAAAAAAGCCCCTAAACAAAACCTCCTCTGCCACGCTGGCACAGATAAATATAAAGAGGAAAAACTGCAATGGGGACATTACATCAAAGGCAAAATGGGACTCGACCTCGCCTCCCAAACCTTTCGTCAGAGCTACCATAAGGGTATTGACTATAACCGCGGCCAGGAAGCCAAACAGAATTGGCTTTAATGTCTTTTTGAATTTTGGCCATGCAATGTTATACTTCACATGCTTTTTTAAACCGCAAATCAAAGCGATGGAAAGCACAAGCATGGTCGTGTATGTTACAAAAGAGTAGGGAAGAAAGTCAATATTCAACCTGATAAAGCTACCCGCTAAAGTGGCTAATACGAACACCATTATTGTTAATAGCGTTCCATAAATGATTCGTTCACTGTTTTTCATTTATCTGTTTCTCCATTTTTATTTTGTTCAACGATTGTTTTTTTCAAAAATAAATATCGTTCTCATAGTTGATCGGCACCAATATTTTTTTCTTGGATAAGGGGATTGATGTACCTATCTTTTTTCCGTCTGTTTTTATACACTATCGCCCTTTCCGGACAACGGTGGTAGCAACTCAAACAGGCAACACATTGATCGCCAAAGATGATACGTCCATTTTCCAGTTTGATGTTGCCGACTGGACATAGTCGAATACATTTCAGGCAACTGCCACACTCCTCCGTGACACTAAAATGTGTAGCCAGCATATGCCATTTTTCGCGGTTTGCAAGATGTTTCGGCGTCCATCTATCTTTCTTGGGCCTTGGAATGATTATCTCTTTATCATCCCGGATGGCAGCAATAACAGGTATTAGACGCTCAGGGGCCTTCCGGAGAGCGCTTTTTATGGCAAACTTTGGCTGAGAAAAGGTCAAGGTATAGATTTCGGGCATCATGACAACCTGAACGGAACGAATGTTGAGCCCAATGTCTTTGCAAAGTTGATAAGCAAAGTGTGGGGCATTGGCTTGCAATCCACCACAATTGAGCACAATGTAGAGTGGCTTAGCAGATTTCATATTGGCAATAAAATTATACACAAGTGTAGGTAAGCCATAACTATGGATAGGCGATACGATGATGATCTTATCATACGCATTCACATCCCCTGTAAATTTAGGAATATAGCGAATCTCTCCACCTAATTCTGCCTTGATTTGCTCTGCGATATACAGGCTATTTCCCGTTGATGAAAAATAAAAAATTCCGTTCATTTGACAATCCTCCTTTATTTTAGATTAATTATAAAATCATCCACTGCTTTATCTATCTCTTCACTATGCCCCTTCATCATATGCCCGCCATCAGGAAAGGTTACTAATGTGAGATTTGGGAAACGATGTCTGGCAGCTTCAACCTTCTTAAAACTTGCCACATTATCATCTTCTGAATGAACAATTAAAGTGGGTACTTGTAATTCCTCAATAGGATACTCATCAAAATTCCGGTAGTGTTACATTTAGTGTGTCTCTAGTCTAAATCCTCTATTAGCCTTGTTACAAAATTATTCTTTTTTTTCCTTTTTCACCTCATCCTTGACTTGTATT
>JGI24710J26742_10000983_pt1 | contig 26492 bp, 27 predicted proteins | sample BioPla2DNA2_FD_26742 | JGI IMG/M metagenome (IMG submission 26742) | reverse complement strand
AACATATTTCTAGTATTAATCTAACACTAAGCAATAAAAGATTGGAAAAACTGAAAATACTTCGATAGAAATTACATCGATAGAAATTATTTTGATAGAAAATACTTCGATAGAAAATTGCGAAAGCCAAAGTTTGCATATTAAAGCATCCAGCTTTACTAGAGTCCTTCGCAATTTACTATAAATACAATTTAATAGAAAGGAGGGTGACAAGGATGATGACGGAAAGTGTAATCACACAGTCTGCAAATTTCTTTGGAACAATGGCTACTGGATCCAAATCCATCCATCGATCCAACTCGGACATCAGTTTTGACACATTCCTAGGTGGCAGTATCACTGGTAAGCAGGAGATAGAAACTACGATGACTTCATCCCCTAAGCACAAGCCTGCTGGTAATTCCAATGTGGAAAAGGGAAAAGCAAGTTCCCTGAAGAAAGACAATCACAGTTCAACTGAGAAGCAAAAAGTCTTAAACCATGAGAAAAGCAAGGTTACCAATGAGGGAAAGGAAACGAAATCTCTAGAAAAAACAGAAGTATCAAAGAAAGCTAGCTCCACAGAAAGCAAAACGCTTGCCGAAGATGTAAATAAGGATGATCCTATGGTAGAGGTATTAACCATGCTACAAGCCGTTCAGGAACTAGTCATGGAAATACTCAATTTAACTTCGGAAGAGCTTCAAGGGTTGATGGAAGAGCAGGGTATGGAGATCACTGATTTATTGGATCCCAATTCCTTAAGACAATTATTGCTGACTAGTAGAAATGAAACTGATATTTCAGCATTTCTAATGAATGAAGATCTTGTTAACACTTTAGAATTATTAACACAACAAGTGGACCAGATTTTCAATGAGGCTTCCTTAGGCTTATCAAGGGAAGAGTTAGAAGACGTTTTACAGAAATTGGATGAGACCATAACAGCAGAGGAACCTGAGGTTAAAGAAGTTATCATCACCAATCAAGATTTGTTATCAAAAACAAAGAATGATATGGAGGATGAGGGAAAGAGTCTTGCTGCTGATCGCCTAAATCAAGGAAAGGTCCATCAGACAGAAGATAAAACCCAAAATTGGTCGGTATCTGAGGAAACTGTAAGTAGTTTGGAACAAGATACAGAGAGCTTTAACAACCAAGACAATCCATTGGATGCCAAGGAACAGTTCCATACATTTGTGGATCATATGGTTGCTTCTTATTCCCAGACTCAAGTGGATGAGCTAGGAAATGTATACCAATACACTCAAATAAGGGACATTGCCAATCAGATCATTGAGAAAATCAAAATACTGATTAAGCCAGAAACCACATCTATGGAAATGCAATTAAATCCAGAACATCTTGGAAAGGTAAATCTAACCGTAGAATCTAAGAATGGCATCATGACAGCACATTTTACCGTGCAAAATGAAATCAGTAAAGAAGCCATTGAAAGCCAGCTGGTAACTTTGAAAGAGAACTTAGATCAACAAGGACTTAAAGTAGAAGTGATTGAAGTAACGGTATCCAATAATACTTACGGTCAGGGAAATCAAGCAGAAGACAATCATCAGCCATCAGGACAGAAGAGTTCAACTGGCAGAAGGATATCCTTAGAAGAGGCCATGGCTATGGAAGAGCTTCCAAGTGAAGACAGTGCTAGCATCCATATAGCCGGAGTATCAGGCAGCCAGATTGACTATACTGCATAATTCGAATTCATGAAGAAAGGATGGTAAGATGAGCGATTTAATTCAAAAAGTTACGGATGGTGTCATAGAACAGGCGAAAACAGCCTCGAAAGAAAGCAAAGCGGGAAACGAACTAGGTAAGGATGCATTTTTACAGCTCTTGGTTACTCAGATGAAATATCAGGATCCACTCAATCCTAATACGGATACTGAGTACATAGCACAATTGGCAACCTTCTCACAGCTGGAACAATTGCAGAACTTATCCACCGTAACCTCCAATACACAGGCATTTAGCTTAGTAGGTAAGAATGTTATTGTGAAAGCAGAGAGTGCAGCTGGAGGAACAAAATACATCACTGGAAAAGTAGACTTTATTAATATGTCCGGTGGGAAAGCAAAGCTTTCTATTAATGGTAGTTTGTATTCCATTGATCAATTNGATAGTGTGATTGATGATGTTTATATCATTGAAAAGGGACTACCGGGAATCAAAGAAAAAATCAACTTAGAGTATGATGGTTCCAATCCAAGTGATATCTCCTTTGATGTACATTTGGGTGAAGGGGATACGATCGCAGATGATGTAGCTATTTTTATAGGGAACGATAGAATTGGCGCTGAGCATGTAAGTTTAGATAAAAATAAAGTAACCATTGCCAAGGAAGCGCTCCAAGGTTATCAAGATGGAACCTATAAAGTTACGGTTGCATTTAACGATGCTCTCCTTACTACAGTAAAGGATATGGTGTCATTAAGAATTGTAAACTCCCAGGTAAATGAGGAGGCTCCTGATGAGGCTACTCCAGATGAGAAATCCGATGACAATGCCAAGGATGAAACAGGAATCTAGGATAAATTCTTAGAGATCAAAAGACAAAGGATATAAGAGATATGTGAGGGTGATGATATGAGCATTAAAGTGAATCAATTTCCTTCCATAGAGCAGATGTCAAATCAGCTGGGTACTGCCAAGAAGGTTAAAACGGCTCTGAATAGACAAGAGGCTTTTACCCCTTTTAGTGAGGTACTAAAAGAAACACAAGCAAAAAAAGAAGCCCCTGGTTTAAAATTCTCAAAACACGCCAATGAAAGACTGGCTAGCCGTAACATCGATCTAACAGATGAACAGTATCAACGGTTAGAGAATGGAGCCAAGAAAGCAGGAGAGAAGGGAATCAACGAATCTTTAGTAATGGTAGATGATTTAGCTTTCATCGTGAATATAAAAAACAGGACAGTTATTACAGCAGTCAACGACGGTGAAGAAAAAATATTTACAAATATTGATGGTGCAGTAATTATGTAATAAGCCGGACCTTATGGAGGCTTACGTATCCATGAATGATAGATTGGATACCTTTTGTTACAAGCACAGATAGGAGGTCATTAATTATGATGCGATCATTGTTTTCTGGTGTTTCTGGTTTGAAAGTACACCAGACAAAAATGGATGTCATAGGTAACAATATTTCAAACGTAAATACCATTGGATTTAAGTCCAGTTCCGTAACATTTTCCGATGTATTATATCAGACGACCCAGGGAGCGACTGGACCCAATGCGTCCACTGGGACAGCAGGTAGAAATGCCATGCAGATTGGACTTGGAGCCACGGTTTCAGCCATAACAACTTCAATTACAACTTCAGGAGCATCTCAAAGAACAGATAATCCCTTTGATGTTATGATTGAAGGAGATGGTTTCTTCGTAGTTAACAGTGGAGGAACCAACTATTTTACAAAAGCAGGATCCTTCCATGTGGATGCTTTTGGAACTTTAATAACAGCAAGTGGAGCAAAAGTAATGGGCTGGCAGGTTGATGCAAATGATCCAACAAAAACCGTCGCCAGCGGTGTGTCACCTTTGAATATCATGTCTCCGGAAAATATGTATGCGAATCCAGAAGCTACATCGGCTGTATATATTTCCGGTAATATTGACAGTAAGGATACTCAGTTAACTAGTGAAACTGGAAAAGTCGTAAACATATCCTTCTTTGATAACATGGGACACAGTTATACTGCTGATTTAAAGATTTTACAGTCAGAGGATGCAAACAATTTATATAGTGTTGCCGTTACAGATATCAAGGATGAAGATGGACTTTCCATCTTTGCCACTAAGATTGTGGATCCAGAAACAGGGGATGTAACCTATGAACCTTCCGCCATTAATTCATTTAATTTCGGTGGCATCGAATATCAGGTAGATGTAGCGGAAGATGGAACAGTTACCATCGACACCACGGATGCTCCATTAATCAATTTTAATGGTTCTACTGGTGCTTTTGTCAGCGTTGGCGATGGTACTACACCGGGAGATAGCATTAGCTTATCCATCAATGCGGAACCCAATCCTTTTGTTCCCATTGATGTGGATTTCTCCTCCTTAACCATGTATTCAACCAGCGGTACTTCTTCTTTAGAGGCAACCAAGGGGAATCTAGAAGGATATGGGGCAGGTAAAAAGGTGGGGAATATGACCGGTATTTCCATTGATGCTTCTGGTAAAATCTATGGTAAATATGACAATGGTGATAGTAGATTACTAGGACAGATTGTGGTGGCGACCTTTGCCAATCCAGCAGGTTTAGAGGCGGTTGGTAATAGTATGTTTGCAGCTACACAAAACTCCGGTGATTTTGATGGTATCGGTCAGGATCCTACTCAAGGGGGCGGAAGTCTGACCACAGGGGTTTTAGAGATGTCCAATGTGGATTTATCAGCCCAATTTACCGATATGATAACGACACAGAGAGGTTTCCAGGCCAACTCTAGAATCATAACAACCTCAGATTCCTTATTAGAAGAATTGATCAACCTAAAGAGATAATTTAGTTTAAAGAGTTAATTAATCTTGTAACGCCAAACGTCAGCTTTTGATGGGTGGCAGGATAAGCTGCCACCCTTTTAAAAAATGGAGGAAGTTATGATTGATGTGACCTTGTTCAATAATACTATAATTACTGTGAATGCAGACTTAATTGAACGGATTGAGGAAACCCCAGATACGGTAATTACTCTTACTTCTGGTAAGAAAATCATAGTAAAAGAAAGTAGACAAGATGTCAAAAATCTAGTAATATTATACAAAAAAGAAGTTTTCTGTAGAGATTTGTAGATACAAAATACAGTTATCATAAAATCATGATGGGGAATTGTTTGGAACCTGTCATGTAGAATAAACGAGGATGGAAGGTGGCAGTTTTGGATTTAGCATCCATAATTGGTTTGATCGCGTGTCTAGTGATCGTAATCTTTGGTATTTTATATGGGCAGGATGGTTTAAGTGTTTTATTAGACTTCTACGATCCTCCGTCAATCTTCATTACATTTGGTGGTGCCTTCTGTTGTATGCTTTTAATGTCCCCCAGTTTAAGGGAGTACATAAAGAGTCTTAAGAGTTTTGGGCTTATATTAAAAGTTGTACCATCCAATGAAGAGGAAACTATTCGAACCATAATCGAATTATCAAATGTAGCCAGAAAGGAAGGGTTACTGGCTCTGGAAGAGGCTGCCAATGACATTGATGATGATTTCCTGAAAAAAGGAGTTTTGTTAATTGTAGATGGTACCGATCCGGAGTTGGTAAGAAATATCTTGGAAACGGATCTCAACTGCATAGAAGCCAGACATGCAAAAACTGCTGGTTTCTGGGATAATTTAGGTTCCATGGGTCCTGCCTGGGGTATGATCGGTACTCTGATAGGTTTGATTAATATGTTACAGGATATGAATGATCCTGGTAGTATTGGACCTAGTATGGCAGTAGCATTAATCACAACCTTATATGGTTCCTTATTAGCAAACTGGATTTGTATCCCGGTTTCTACTAAATTAAAAGCCAATAGTGCACAGGAGATTATGATAAAAGAAGTTATGGTAGAGGGTCTTCTTTCCATTCAGGCAGGTGAAAATCCAAGGGTTATTGAAGAAAAATTAAAATCCTTCTTGTCACCAGCCCGTAGAGATGCGATGAAGGAAGAAGGTGGTGAAGACATTGGCTAGAAAAAAACCAGAACAATCTTCTGGGGGTGGAAATTCACCTTGGTTGGCTACCTTCGCTGACTTGATGAACTTGCTTTTGTGTTTCTTTGTTATGCTTTTTGCCATGTCTGAAATCAGCGAAGAAAAGTTTAATGATATTTCCATTTCCATGTCCAATAGCTTCAGCATTTTTGATGGTGGTGGTTCTGCCTTAGACAATGGAGATTTGATTTCCACCGGGATCTCACAGTTGAATGAGCTGGATGAGTACTTCTCCAACATGGGACAGGATGATGCCGAAACCGACAGTTCTGATTCCCCAGGGGGAAGCTTGGAAAAACCAGAGGTTGATGAAGCTTTGGAAGTACTGGAGAAAACAAGATCTGAAGTTTCTGGAAAAATGTATGATGAGATCTCCGATCTAAAAGATAAGAAAAACTTAGGTGATTATGTGGAACTGGACATAGATTCCGATTATCGATTTGTTCAGTTATCCTTGAAGGGAAGTGTACTTTTTGATTCCGGTAAAGCGGATATTAAAGAGGTGGCAAAACCTATTCTTTCATCAATCGGTGATATCTTAAAACTATACGAAGGAAATGTTATTGAAATCGTAGGACATACCGATAATGTACCCATGACCAGTGGAGCATTTAAAGATAATAATTGGTTGTCTTCTGCAAGAGCCTTAAACGCGGCAGAGTACTTAATAAAAAACAAGGGACTTGACCCAGCAAAGATTAAATATTCTGGTAGGGGAGAGTATGAACCCGTTGCTTCCAATGCAACTGTCGAGGGTAGGTCAAAGAACCGTAGAATTGAAATTAAGATATATAATGAATATAGCAGTAAATAGGTTGACATAAATAAATTCTATTTAGTAGGTATATTGAAATGCAAATACAAAAGCAATATTCAATATAGAAAAAGAGAATGGAACCTAATAATAAAAGGGGAGACTACAGATGAAGAAAAACATGTTAACAATTATCATACTGGCCTTGGCACTGGTGAATGTGGTATTATCCAGCGTAATCATCTTCGTAATCGTGCCGAACGCCAATCGGACCAATAAGCTGGTCAGCAAGGTTGCACAAATCATCGATTTGGAGCTGGAATCCCCTGAGGAAGAACTTGCAATTACGGATATCAAAACCTATGATGTTCCAGGTAAATTGACCATCCTATTAAAGGAGTCTAATAAAGGGAAAAATTATGCACAATTTACTGTATCCCTATCAATCAATGAAAAACACAAAGATACAGAGAAATTAGAAGAAAAAATAACGGAAAATGAAAATATGATCAAAGAAATGGTTGGAGATGTATTCCAACAATATACCCTAGATGAAGTTAGGGAGAAAAAAGATGAGATCAAAGACAAAATATTAACTAACTTACGCAATTATTTTGATTCTGATTTCATTATCAATGTTTCATTTGGTAATTTAGTGCTTGATTAAGAATTTTGATGATTTAATTCGAATTATATGTTATTATGTTTGTAACAGGCTAGGAGGTAACAACTATGGGTGATGTCTTATCCCAAAACGAGATAGATAATCTGCTTGCGGCTCTAAGTAGTGGAGAATTGGACGCAGAAGAAATCAAGCAGACGTCGGAAAAAAAGGTTAAGAATTATGACTTCGCCAGACCTTCCAAATTTTCGAAAGAACATCTTCGTACATTGAATATTATCTTTGAACATTATGCCAGATTGTTATCTACCAATCTACCTGCTTACTTGCGAAAGAATGTTCAAGTGGAAGTAATCAATTCCGAGGCTGTTACATATTCCGAATTTACCAATGCCTTATCTAATCCAGTGATTTTAGGCATTATAGATTTTGCCCCTCTACAAGGAAATATTATTTTAGAGTTGGCGGATAATCTGGGATATGCCATAGTTGATCGAATGTTGGGTGGTGGGGGTTATCCTCTGGAGAAAGTTCGGGATTTTTCTGAAATTGAGTTAATGATGATAGAGAGAATTATAACGGTTTGTACGAATTTATTACGGGAACCATGGGCGAATGTGATTCAGTTACAACCCAGATTATTAAGAATCGAAACCAATTCACAATTTGCGCAGATTATTTCTCCTAGTGAAATGATCTCCATTGTTACACTGAATCTTAAGATTGGAAATATCGAGGGTATGATGAATATCTGCTTACCTTATGTATGTTTAGAGACGGTGATTGATAAGTTGAATACAAAATACTGGTATTCTTCCATGATAACCAGTGACAATCAATCTTATCAAGAGGCGATAGAAGTAGCCATTGCAAAAGCCAAGATACCAATACGAGCAGTTCTTGGAAAAAGTACCATATCCGTCAATGATTTTATGAATATGCAAAGAGGTGATATCATCAAATTAAATACAAAAGTAGATGATGAATTAACCGTCTATGTGGGTAATTTAAATAAATTTACCGCACTTCCGGGCGCATCCTCAGGTTCCTATGCGGTCAAAATTTCATCAATTATTAGAGGAGAGGAGTAAGAAAGCATGGATGGTATGCTATCTCAAGAAGAGATTAATGCTTTACTAAACGCCATGAATAATGATGATGCTGATACCGGTACTGAAACAGAAACACTAACCGAAGAAGAAAAAGATGCCATTGGTGAGATTTCAAACATCAGTATGGGAACTGCAGCAACCACATTATTTTCCTTAGTAAATCAGAGGGTAGTGATTACGACTCCAGTTGTAGAATATGCAACTTGGGATGATATCGTAAATTCTTATGACAAGCCCTGTGTCTTCATACAGATTTATTACCAGGAAGGTTTAGACGGTAATAATATATTAATATTGAAAGAAAGTGACGTTAAGATCATCACAGATCTTATGATGGGAGGGGATGGAACAAACACCGAGGGTGAACTTTCTGAATTCCATCTCAGTGCAATCAGTGAAGCGATGAACCAGATGATGGGGTCAGCGGCTACGTCCATATCTTCAATGCTAGAAAAAAGAGTGAATATTAGTCCCCCTGTATCTTCTGTAGTAGAGTTGGATGAAAAAATAAAAGGGCAGGACATAGCAGATTTTCTTAAGGGATCCTTCGTAAAGGTATCCTTCCGTATGGAAATTGGTAATCTAGTGGATAGTGTATTAATGCAATTATATCCCTTTGATTTTGCAAGAAAACTATATAAGCAATTTATTCAGGCAACATCCATAGAGCCGGATGTTCCTACAAGACCTCAAGAAAGTCATACACAAAAGAAAGAAGCAGCACAGGCAGAGCAAAGACCAATGGAGCAAGCTCAGCCTCAGACACAAGAACAAGCGCAACCTGTGCCGCCACCATTTCCCCAAGGGTTTAATCCTTATGGAAATTATCCTCCTTATCCATATCCAGGAGGAGCTCAGGCAGCAATGCCAAATCCAATGCCAACCACACAGGATGTGAATGTGCAACCAGTTCAATTTGCACCATTTTCTTCAGCTTCTAATGTCGTAATGCAACCAGAGAATATTGACTTACTTATGGATGTACCTCTGGAAGTTACGGTAGAGTTAGGAAGAACCAGTAAATCGATTAAAGAAATACTGGATTTTTCACCAGGTACCATAATTGAGTTAAATCGCCTTGCAGGTGAACCTATTGATGTACTTGTAAACGGTAAATTTGTAGCCAAAGGGGAAGTTGTAGTAATGGAAGAAGCATTTGGCATACGAATTACTGAAATAACAAAGCAGAATAAATAATTTTGAATTCATAATACGAAAAGATAGGAGAATTAATATGGCGAAAAGTATTTTAATTTGTGATGATGCAGCTTTCATGAGAATGATGATTAAGGATATTCTGGTTAAGAACGGTTATGAAATTGCCGGTGAAGCAGAGAATGGTTTGAAAGCAGTTGATAAGTACTTAGAGACAAAACCAGATTTGGTAATGATGGATATTACCATGCCAGAGATGGATGGGATTCAGGCCTTAAAGAAAATTAAATCAGCAGATCCTCAGGCAAATGTCATTATGTGTTCTGCCATGGGGCAACAGGCCATGGTTATTGAATCCATTCAGTCTGGAGCTAAGGATTTTATCGTAAAACCTTTCCAGGCAGATAGAGTCTTAGAAGCGGTTAAGAAAGCAGTAGGTTAAGAAGCCGAAGTTAAAAATAGCAAGCTAAGAAGACAGAAGATAAGAAAACGGAAGATAAAAAACGGAAGATTAAGAAAACAGAAGATTAAGAAAGCAGAAGATAAGAAAACACAAGATTAAGAAAACAGAAGGTTNAGAAAATAGTCAGTTGAAAAGTTTAATAATAAGCAGTAGGTTAAGAAAGCAGTAGGTTATTTTAATGGGAAATAAGACCATGGTTCTATTACAGGGGAATCGTCTATTGGAAGAATTGAACTCGGGTGATACTAGCCCAGTTTCGGAAAAGATATCTAGATCAGATAACCTTCTGGAACTGGTTGGCTTAGTGTTTTTACTAATTGTGATTTTGGTGGCTGCGTATTACACCTCAAAATTCATTGGAAAAATCAAGCTGGGACAACTAAAAAACAGCAATTTCAAAGTGATTGATGCCTATCGCCTTAGTCCTAGTAAGGTGATACANATTGTGAAAATCGGNAAGAGATATTTTGCCTTGGCAATTTGTAAAGATCGTATAACTGTAATTTCTGAATTACAAGAATCCGAGTTGGAATTTAAGGACGATTTAGAAATGAAAGAAACTGAAATGGGAAATCAGTTAAATCATGAAAGTTTTAAAAAAATATTTGATAAACTGAAAAAGAGTAAGGAGTAAAGGTTGATATTCATGAATGTATCTCGAAAAAAAATAAGCTTCAAGTCAGTAATATTTATCATATTACTCTTATGTATATTAACCTTAATACCCTGTACTAAGGCCTATGCCTCGACCATAGAGGAACCTGGGACAAGTAGTGATTTTAGTGGTTCCATCGGACCTTTGCAATTTTCTTTAGGATCCAATCAGGGAGAAGGAAGTCTTTCTTCTACCTTACAGATTTTACTGATCCTTACGGTGATAACCTTGGCACCATCCATTTTAATTATGTTGACTTCTTTTACAAGGATCATCATTGTATTGCATTTTGTAAGATCTGCCTTAGGAACCCAGTCAACACCACCCAATCAGGTCTTAATTGGTTTGGCATTATTTCTAACATTTTTTATTATGTCACCGGTTTTTACCGAGATAAATACCAATGCCATTGAACCTTTGTCTGCCGGTATAATTTCAGAGGAGGAAGCCTTTGAAAAGGGAGTAGCCCCCTTAAGGACTTTTATGCTGGAACAGACGGATACCAAAGACATAAGATTGTTTTTAGATATTGCTGGTATTGATAAAGTGGAAACTATTGAGGAAATTCCTCTTACTGTGATTATTCCCGCTTTTATTATTAGTGAGTTAACCAAAGCATTTATTATTGGCTTTTTAATTTATATACCTTTTATTGTAATTGATATGGTTGTATCATCGACCTTGATGTCCATGGGTATGATGATGCTTCCCCCAACCATGATATCCATGCCATTTAAAATTCTCTTATTTGTTTTGGCGGATGGGTGGAACTTGATCATAGGTGAAGTTGTTAAGACATTTTATTAGCGGGAGATGAAGTAGATGAATGAAAATATCGTAATCGATATCGCAAGAGAGGCATTAATACTGGTGCTTAAGCTAGCAGCACCTATGTTATTGTCTTCACTAGTGATTGGCTTAATTATTAGTATACTTCAGACGGTAACTTCCATCCAGGAGCAAACCCTCACATTTGTTCCTAAGTTAATCGTTATATTTCTCGTTATTATATTATTTGGTAACTGGATCATAACTACTATTAAGGATTTTACCATCGAGTTATTTACACGATTTGGTTACTTTGTTGATGTACTATGAAATTAATAGAACAGGATTTTGTAATTTTTTTATTAATCATTGTGAGGATTACCGGATTTATTTATACGGCTCCTTTTTTTTCGTTAAAGAATGTACCTTTTCGGGTTAAGACGGGACTGGCTATCTTTTTATCCATCATCCTATTGATGACGGTTAGCCATGAACCCGTAGAATATACTTCCCTTTTGGCCTATACCGTGCTAATTGTAAAAGAAGTACTGGTTGGTGCCATCATGGGATTTTTTGCAAACATTGCCTACCATATCGTTTCCTTTGCTGGACAATTAATTGATATGGAAATCGGCTTTTCTATGGTACAGACCTTAGACCCCATGACCAACATTCAGACAACCATTACCTCAAATTTATATGGTTATTTGGTCATACTGATTATGCTTGTCACAAAATTGCATCATTACTTTTTAAAGGCTATCATTGATTCCTTTCAGGTGATTCCCATCGGCAAGGGGTATGTGAATCCCAACTTATATCAATTGATGATGCAATTTATTACTGATTATTTTATTATAGGATTTCGTATTACCTTGCCTATTTTTGCGGCAATCTTGGTAACAAATACAGTTTTAGCTATTTTAGCAAAGGTAGCTCCCAATATGAATATGTTCGTTATTGGATTACAGCTAAAAATATTTGTAGGGATTTTTATATTGGTTCTAATTGTAGAGATGGTTCCTTCGGTAGCGGATTTTATTTTCAATGAAATGATTGGTATGTTGAGAGCTTCCGTAGAACTTTTGATAGGGGATTGATGGTATGAGAATGGAAGAGGAAAAGCTGTTAATATACCGGATACCTTATCATTTGCAATATTTTGCAGGTGGAGATGGTGCGGATAAAACAGAAGAGCCCACCACCAAAAAACTGGAAGAGGCTAGAAAAGAAGGGCAGGTAGCCCGAAGTAAGGAGTTAATTAATGCCTCTGGATTGATTACATTATTTATTACATTAAAAATATTTATAGGTTTTATAGGAAGTAATTTTATAAATACCTTTCAAAATTCCTACCAACATATCAATGGAATTACCAAGGAAGAATTCAGTGTAGTTTCGATACAGGAGTTGTGGATCGAAAGCCTACTAACCATCCTGTGGACTTGTTTGCCACTTTTTGCAGCAGCCACCTTGATTTCCTTTGTTGTCGTGGTTTATCAGGTAAAGTGGAAGGTATCTGGTCAATTATTAAAACCAAAACTAAGCAGGCTAAATCCAATCAATGGATTTAAGAGAATATTTTCCAGAGAAAAAATCGTAGAGCTGATCCTGGACATTATAAAAATATTTATTGTAGCTTGGATTGCATATTCCACCTTGAAAGATGAATGGTCTACCTTACTACTTCTATATGAAGTGAATTTAGAACAGGCCGTACTCTTGATTGGTGATATTATTATAAATTTAGGTATCAAAATCAGCTTCTTGTTTTTCACTATTGGTTTGTTTGATTTATTCTATCAAAAGTTAAAATTTAAAAAAGATATGCGAATGACCAAACAGGAAGTTAAGGATGAATTTAAAAATACAGAGGGTGACCCTCAGGTTAAAAGTAGAATACGTTCTAAAATGAGGGAAGTATCCAGAAGAAGAATGATGCAAGCAATCCCACAAGCAGATGTGGTGATTACAAACCCAACTCATCTTGCTGCGGCGATTAAATACGATCGAGAGTCTTCAGAAGCACCAGTATTGGTTGCTAAGGGTGCGGATTATCTGGCACAAAAAATCAAAGAAATTGCAAAAGAAAATAATGTAGAAATTGTTGAAAATAAGCCCTTGGCAAGAATGTTATATTATAATGTGGAAGTTGGTGCAGAAATTCCACCGGAATTGTATCAAATGACTGCCGAAGTATTGGCTTATGTATATGGATTAAAGAATAAATTATAAAGGTAATAGCTCTTATGTCTAGGAATTATGCTTTAGAGCTGTAAATTGCTATAGAGTTTTAAGAAGCATAAGACCTGTGAGAAGCCTAAGGCTTGTGAAAAACATAAGACTTGTGAAAAACAAAAGCTTTATGAAAAGCATAAATAAGGCTTGTGAAAAGTCTAAGGATTATGAATAGCATAAGGCTTATGAAAAACATAAGTTTTATGAAAAGCATAAATAAGACTTTTGAAAAACATAGGACTTGTGAAAAACATAAGGCTTGCGAGAAACATAAGGCTTGCGTAAAGCATAAGACTAATGAAATGCATAAGTTTTGAAATTAAGCNTNAGAGTTGTAACCTTGAAAAAATGTGGGAGTCATAATATGAAAAAATCTGATTTAGCAATTGGATTATATTTGCTAGCAGCTATTATATTTTTAATAATTCCAATGAATTCCACGGTTCTTGATATGTTTTTAGCTTTAAACATTTCATTGGCCATGGTGATTTTATTTAATGCATTGTTTGCAAAGGAAATTTTACAGATGTCGTCCTTTCCGTCGATCATATTGTTTACGACGATTTTCCGTATTTCTTTGAATGTTTCTAGTACCAAACTAATTTTGCAATCCGGTAATCCGGGTAACGTGGTAGAAACCTTTGGACAATTTGTTGGTGGTAATAACCTTGTTATTGGTGCCATCGTTTTTATCATCTTAATCCTTGTCCAGTTTATGGTTATCAATAAAGGTTCTGAAAGGGTTGCAGAGGTAAGCGCTAGATTTACCCTGGATGCTATGCCGGGTAAACAGATGGCCATTGATGCCGATTTGAATACAGGGGCTATTACTGATGAAGAGGCAAAGCATCGAAGAGAAAAAATCCAGGAAGAGGCCTCCTTTTTCGGGGCTATGGATGGTGCTACCAAATACGTTAAGGGGGATGCCGTAGCAGGACTTATTATTACGGTGATTAACCTGATTGGCGGTACCGCCATGGGAATGCTATATCAAAACCTGGAATTTATGGATGCCATCCAAAAGTATTCCATACTGACCATTGGTGATGGTTTAGTGAGCCAAATTCCNTCNCTNATGATATCTCTTGCAACTGGTATTTTAGTAACNAAGGCTTCGAAAGAAGCTGATTTTGGAGATTTGCTGGTCAATCAGCTTTTCTCTATTCCCAAGGTGCTTTATTTGGTTGGTGGCAGTATGGTTCTATTGGGCATTTTAACTCCGTTAAGCGATCTTTTATTTATTGCTTATGGACTTGTCTTTATTATTTCTGGAAGAGCCATTGCTGCTAAGTTTGAAGAAAAAGCAATTGAAGATGAAGTGTCGATGGAAGAAATCTCTGCAGATGAAATCAGAAAGCCAGAAAATGTGGTATCTTTATTACAAGTGGATCCCATTGAGCTGGAGTTTGGATACGGTATCATTCCTTTAGCAGATACCAATCAGGGTGGAGATTTACTGGATCGTGTGGTACTAATCCGTAGACAGATTGCATTAGAACTAGGCTGTATTGTACCTATGATTCGTTTAAGGGATAATATACAATTAAATCCCAATCAATATATTATAAAAATTAAAGGTATTAAGGTAAGTGAAGGAGAAATCCTATTTGACCATTATATGGCTATGAATCCGGGCTATGTGGAAGAAGAGATCACTGGTATTCCAACCTTTGAACCTTCCTTTCATTTACCAGCAATTTGGATAACAGAATCCCAGAGAGAAAGGGCAGAAAGCCTTGGCTATACTGTGGTGGATCCTCCGTCAATCATTGCCACCCATCTTACAGAAGTAGTAAGAAGTCATATACATGAGCTTCTAACCAGACAAGATGTTCAAAATCTGGTGAATAATATTCAGGAAGCGAACCAGACACTAATCTCAGAATTAGTACCCAAACTATTAAATATCGGTGAAATCCAGAAGGTATTGCAAAATCTTTTAAGGGAAGGAATCTCCATTCGAGATTTGGTTACCATATTTGAAACACTGGCAGATTATGCTTCTACCACTAGGGATACCGATGTTTTAACGGAATATGTGCGTCAAAGTTTGAAACGAACAATTTCTAGCAAATATTTCCCAGCCAATGAAATGACCAGCGTTGTGACCTTAGACCCTAAAGTAGAACAAGAAATTATGGGATCCGTAAAGCAAACGGAACAGGGTGCATACCTTTCCTTAGATCCTGCGATAACAAAGGAGATTATGGAATCGGTTCAGGCTGAAGTGCAGAAATTACAAGATTTGGGCAGAAACCCCATTATCATTACTTCGCCTATTGTGCGAATGTATTTTAAAAGGCTGACAGAGGACTATTTTAGTGATTTAATTGTTGTATCATATAATGAGATTGACTCCAATGTTGAATTACAGTCAGTAGGGATGGTGACGATCTAGTGATTATTAAAAAGTATCAAGCCAATACGGAAACCGAAGCAATCATTCTTGCCAAAGAAGAATTAGGTAAGGATGCTATTGTCATGAACATAAAAACCATATCTCCCAGGGGAATCTATCGGTTATTTAAAAAGCCAGTGGTAGAGGTTACTGCAGCTGTGGATGATAATCCATCCTATAAAAATGACAGACCCAAAAGTGCATTTACCTCCTTTCGAACTATGAATCATCCGGATATTATTTATGATGATCCCAAGGATGATGATCTAGAAACCGAGGAGACTTCTACTGGTGCAAGAGGAACCTCCCCCATAGAGGAGAAATTAAATAATTTACAGATTTTATTAGAGAAGCAAATCAGTGCTAAGGACACAGGCAAACAGGAGTCCAAAGGGACGGAGAATAATAAGAATCTGGCTTTTATTCAGCTGATCTATAATCAGTTGGTCATGAATGAAGTGGATGAAAAATACGCAAATCAGCTTATCAGTGAAATAGAAGTGACCCTGAAAAAAGATGCTTCTATGGATAATATTTTAGCCAGTATTTATCAAAAGATTATATTAAAATTAGGACAAGCCAAAACCATAGACTTAGAGGGAAAAAGACCAAAATTTATTTTCTTTATTGGTCCTACTGGAGTAGGAAAAACCACTACCATTGCAAAAATTGCTTCAAAACTAAAAGTAGAACAAAAAGCAAAGATCGCCTTCCTAACGGCGGACACTTATCGAATTGCAGCGGTTGAACAACTTAGAACCTACGCCAATATTCTAGGAGTACCTCTAAGAGTAATTTATAATTGCGATGAATTACAGCAAGCCAGGGAAGATTTTTCAGACTGTGATGTCATCTTTATTGATACCGCAGGGAGGTCCCATCGTAATAAAGAACAAAGAGATGATGTTGAACAACTAATTCAAGGGATTCCAGAAGACGAGAGAGAGGTATATTTGGTACTAAGTGCTACAACCAAATATAAAGATCTTATTAAAATAACCGAAGCCTACTCGGAAATTATTAATTACAATTTGATTTTTACAAAATTTGATGAAACTAGTTGTATTGGCAATGTATATAACATACGTATGTTAACACAAGCTCCTTTGTCTTATTCAACCTTCGGACAAAATGTTCCCGATGACATTACACAGATTGATCCACAAAGCATAGCTAAGCAACTTCTAAGGGGGCAATAAGATGGATCAGGCAGAAAACTTAAGGAATATGGTGAAAAAGCAAGCTTCTCCAAGAAGAGTTGCTCGGGTCATTACAGTAACCAGTGGCAAAGGCGGTGTAGGTAAATCAAATATATCAGTCAACCTAGCCTTAAGCATTGCTAGGTTGGGGAAAAAGGTTATTATCTTTGACGCTGATTTTGGTCTAGCAAATATTGAGGTTATGCTAGGAATTCGACCAAAGTATAACTTGGCTGACTTAATGTTTCATGGAAAGAGCCTAACCGATATCATTACCCCAGGACCGGAAGGAATTGGCTTTATATCCGGGGGATCGGGTATTCAGGAACTTACCAGTTTAACAAGGGATCAAATTATCTACTTAATTCAAAAACTAGTAGAGTTAGATACAAAAGCAGATGTCATCATAATCGATACAGGTGCAGGAATTTCAGATGCTGTATTGGAATTTGTGGCAGCCAGCAACGAGGTTTTATTGGTTGCAACACCAGAACCCACATCGATTACCGATGCCTACGCATTATTAAAAGCCCTTAATCGTAAAGCAGATTATTGCTTGCAGGACTCCAATATCAAAATGATCGCCAACCGAGTAGATAGTGCCGATGAGGGAAAAGAACTTTTTAATAAATTAAATCTGGTAGTAAATAAATTTTTAAATTTAAAATTTGAATTTATGGGTGCAATTACTTTGGATCCTAATGTACCCAAATCCGTAATAAGGCAAAAACCAGTAATATTATCCTACCCCAATTCTGATTTTACTAAGGCGATCACAGAAATTGCTGCTAAACTATGTGATGTAGGGACACAGGAAATCAAAGAAAAAAAGGGGATTGCACAATTATTTGCCAACTTACTAAGGTCAAGAATAAGGTGATTAAGGATTGGGTGAACAAGAATAAAATGATCAATTAGTGATTAAGTATTCATATGATTAAGAATAAAATGATCAATTAGTAATCAAGTATTCATATGATTAAGAATAAAATGATCAATTATTGATATGATTTAGAATAAAACATTCAAAACAATGATCAATCATAAACAGGTTTGTACAAAGTGATCAAGGATAAGCGAAAAGCAACTAGGAATAAAGTGGTCAAGGATACAATAATTGATTTCATATAAATGTTTTTGGAGGTTATTACATGCTTCAAGATATTCTTTCCATTGGACAAAAGGTAGATATTAAACAGCTGGATAGAAACGGAGAACCTATGGAGATGGGGAGGGTTTACGTAAGCCAGTTGGTAGATTTTGTTGACCAAGATATGGTCAAAATTGTAATGCCCTTATGGAATACTAAAGTTGTACCACTCCACATCGGTGAGAGTTATCATTTATGCTTTTATACCAATAAGGGATTATATCAATGTAACTGTTTAGTAATGAAACATGTAAGAGAAAACAATGTAATTCTTAGCCTTGTTAAAATAACCTCTGACTTAAAAAAATACCAAAGAAGGCAATTTTATCGCTTGGAATGCATCCATGAAACAAAATACCGCATTATAACGAAAGAAGAGGAATTGTTAGAAGAACGGGTAAGAAAAAATAAATTTTCTAGTCCTGAGGAAAAGGCAAAGTGTGAAAAACAGCTCTTATTTTATAGATTGCAATGGAGTTTAGGTGCCATTACTGATATCAGTGGTGGTGGAGCCAAGATAACTTCCCATAGTAGGCATAAGCAAGGTGACAAGCTTATCTTGTGTTTTGACTTTATTCTTGGAAATGAGCTTAGAAAACTGAATTTGGATGCAGAGATTATTTCGGCCGAGCTACTTCCAATTACTGTTGAAACTTATGAATATCGGATGAAATTCACCAATATCAGTGAAAAAGACAGGGAAGACCTGATTAAATACATATTTGAACAGGAACGTCAACGGAGACAGCAAATGAAAATATAAGTATACATAGCCAAAAATCGAAGATGTATTTGTTTTAAAGTTATGTTAAACTTATCTTAAATTTGACAGTTCTGGAAAGGTAAAAAAAAATGAAAAAAAATATTTTGTTAGTTGATGACTCTGCACTTATGAGAAGGGTAATCTCTGATATAATAAATTCAGACAATCGATTTCAAGTTACAGAAACGGCAGCCAATGGTTTAGAGGCCTTAAATATTATCTTGGATCGTGGTGAGAAACTGGATGCTGTAATTTTGGATATCAATATGCCCAAGATGAATGGTATTGAATTTTTGGAGCAGCTAAACATTCGAAACATTAAGATTACTGTAATTATTGTCAGTACGATTGCCCGTCGTGATGCAAAAGAAACCATACGTGCTTTGGAATTGGGTGCATTTGATTTTGTCACCAAGCCAGAGAATTATATCGAAGTGAAGAGCAATATATTTACCAATAAGGTATTGGAATGTCTTTCTCTTGCGATGAAGTTGGATCAGGATCAAGAAAAGAAAAATCTGAAAATAGACATTGAACGATTGGCTAGAAAAAGAAAGAGAGAGAATCCGGATCAAGCCTGTCGTAAACTTGTGGCAATCGCCTGTTCTACGGGAGGACCCAAAGCCTTACACGAAGTGATACCAAAACTTCCAGAAAACTTGGATGCTAGTGTATTAATCGTTCAGCACATGCCAGGAGGCTTCACAAAATCCTTAGCGGATCGCTTAAATGATTTAAGTAAAGTGGAAGTGAAAGAGGCACAGGATGGTGATGAAATAAAAAAAGGTGTTGTTTATATTGCCAAAGGCGGTTATCAAATGAGACTGAAGAATGGTGATGGTAAACAGACCCTGGCAGTAACCAGCGAAGCTGCAAGGCGAGGATTAAGCCCTTGTGCCGATATCATGTATGAATCCCTGGTAGATTCAGAGTATGATCAAATCTTCTGTGTCGTATTGACAGGGATGGGGGGCGATGGTTTGGACGGCATTACACTGTTAAATAAAAGCAAGAACATATATGTCATAGCTCAAGATGAGGAAACTAGTATTGTATACGGAATGCCTAAGGTGATACGTGACGCTGGATTGGCGGATGAAATCGTAGCCTTAGATCAAGTCGCTGAAGCTATCATAAAGAACGTGGGGGTGTATGAATATGGATGTTAGTCAATATTTAGAGATATTTATTGAAGAATCAAAGGAACATTTGCAGAGTTTAAACGATCAGCTTTTAATTCTGGAACGGGAACCTGAGAATGAAGATACCATTAATGAGATATTCCGTGCAGCCCATTCCTTGAAGGGGATGGCAGGTACCATGGGATATAAGAGAATGCAACGCTTAACCCATGATATGGAGAATGTATTCTCGGAAGTTCGTAATGGTAAAATGAAGGTGTCATCCGAATTGGTGGACGTGCTCTTTAAAGGACTAGATGCTTTAGAGGAGTACCTGGCCAATATTCAAGCGGATGCCAATGAAGGAACCAACGACAATGAGGACATTATCAATTCTTTAAATAACATACTCAATAAGGGACTTGGTAAGGCACCCGTTGAAAGTTCTGCGGATCAAAAGCCGACTGTTCTAAGTGCGACCTCGATTGATACGGACAAGATGAAATTTAAGCATATTAAGATAGAAGATCATGAAAAGAAAGCAATTGTAAAAGCAGGGACTTTGGGAATGAATGTGATTGGTCTGACAATCTATATTCATGAATACTGCGTTTTGAAGGCTGCAAGAGCCTATATGGTAAATCGTAACCTAGAAGAGCATGGAGAGATTATTAAGTTGTTCCCTACAGCTCAAGATATCGAAGATGAAAAATTTGATTTTCACTATTCGGTATTTATGGTTAGTAAGGAAACACCAGAAAAATTAGCAGAAGTGGCAGAAAGCATTTCCGAAATCAAGGAAGTTGTTGCTGATTACATAAGTCTATCCAATGAGGACGTTACTAATTACACCAATGTGCTCAAAAGAGAAGAAACAGCCCTAGCTAGTGGCGCTGCTAGAACATCCGAAACAAAGAACGGATCGGTTCAGAAGAAAGCGAATAAGCCGGTGACCAATCGGTCTGTTCGTGTAGACATTGAGAAGCTTGATGTCTTAATGAATCTGGTGAGTGAGCTGATTATTGCAAAAAATGGTTTGGTTTCCATTAGTTCTACCTCACAAGTTGCCCTGGAACATGGATTTAGTGAGCAGATAGAATATTTGGAAAGAGTTACAACGAACCTACATGAATCGGTTATGAGGGTTCGAATGGTTCCGATCGAAAGTGTAGTAAACCGCTTCCCTAGAATGATTCGTGATTTATCGAAAAAGTTAAATAAAGAAATGGAATTATACATGTCCGGTGAAGAGACCGAATTGGATCGTACAGTTATTGATGAAATCGGTGATCCTTTGATGCATTTACTGAGAAATGCAGCTGACCATGGTTTGGAAAGCAATGAAGAAAGACAGCGACTTGGTAAAAATTCGGTTGGTTCCATCTTTTTAGAAGCGTATCAAGAAGGAAATAATGTTGTGATCGAAGTTCGTGATGATGGCTCAGGAATTAATGTAGATAAAATCAAAAAGAAAGCTTTGGAACGGGGTACCATTACAGAGGATCAAGCAGCAAGAATGTCGGATAAGGAGATTATTGATCTTTTATTCCAACCTAGCTTCTCAACTGCCGAACAAGTAACCGATGTATCTGGTAGGGGTGTTGGTCTTGATGTAGTAAAAACCAAGATTGAAACCTTAGGCGGTGAAATCGAAGCAAGATCTGTTCTGGGCGAAGGTTCTACATTTATCATACGATTACCATTGACTTTAGCCATTATTCAAGCACTTATGGTAATGATAGGAAGAGAAAAATTCGCCCTTCCTTTGGGTAGTATCCAGACCGTTGAGAATATACCGAATACCGATGTTAGAATGATTCAAGGGAAAGAAGTAATCAACCTAAGAGGAAGTGTAATTCCAATCATACGCCTTGGCGAAGTTTTGGATTGTGTGAAAGCAGAGAATGAACCGGAAGAATTAGTGATTGTTGTCGTGAAAAAAGGTGAACGCCTTGCAGGTTTGGTGGTGGATGAATTAATCGGACAGCAGGAGATTGTTATTAAATCCATTGGTAAATATATTAAGGCTCACAAGATTGTTAGTGGTTCAACGATTCTTGGTAATGGTGAAGTATCACTAATCTTAGATGTTAATTCTTTAATTTAAGGGGGTGTCAGTATGGCAGAGGATGTAAAACAATTTATTGTATTAAGGTTAGATCAAGAATTATTTGGTATTGATATCAAGTTTATTGAAAGTATTATTGTAATGCAAAGCATAACCAGAGTGCCAAAGTCACAACCTTATTATAAGGGAGTTATCAATTTAAGAGGAGATATTGTTCCGGTTATGAGCCTGCGAGAAAAATTAGGGCTGGAAAGTGATGATTATGGCCACTCGACTAGAATTATTATCGTTCGTCCTGATGAGCAGGCTGCTCCAGCAGGAATTATTGTGGACGAAGTAAAAGAGGTTATAGAATTAGAGGATTCTGATATTGACCAACTTGCCTACGACAAAACCGATGTAAAATCTAACATTAGCTTCGGCATAGGAAAATACAAGAATGAATTAATTAATATTTTAGATATTCCAAATCTATTATTGGAGAAAGAAACAAACAAAAAATAAACATAAATATCTTAGAGAAGAGAGGTGCATGAGTGGTGTCCCAAATAAATTATGATAGTATCAACAATATGCAATTTGATGTTCTTCGTGAGATTGGCAATATTGGCGCTGGGAATGCCACTACAGCGCTTTCCCAGATGATTAATTCTAAGATTGATATGAAAATTCCCAAGGTAGAATTACTAGAGTTTAAGTATTTGACAGATATCGTCGGGGGAGCCGAAAACCTTGTGGTTGGAATTTTATTCACACTGGAAGGACAAGCGAATGGAATGATGATGTTTATGATGGAAAAGATCGCAGCCCATCGGCTTGTTAATCTATTACTAAATAATCCGTCAGATAAGATAACGGATGATTTTACTGAGATGGAGATGTCCGCTTTAAATGAGATTGGCAACATCATAGCAGGGGCATATTTGTCTTCCTTATCAACCTTGACAAATATGTTAATTACCTCCAGTATCCCCTATCTGTCAATTGATATGGCAGGGGCAATTCTTAGTGTTCCTGCGATTGAATTTGGAAAAATTGGAGATAAGGCTCTGTTAATTGAAACTGAATTTGGTGATAAGGAGAATGCCGTTAACGGGTATTTTATTCTTATTCCAACATTAAAATCATACGAGGCTATTCTATCGTCATTGGGATTATAAGGGGTACAAATGAAAGAAATGATACGGGTAGGAATGGCAGACTTAAATGTATGTGTTGCACCAAATGCAATAGCCACCTTAGGCCTTGGATCCTGTGTAGGAATTGTCTTATATGATCCTAGAAATAAAATAGCTGGTTTAGTACATATCATGCTGCCTGACAGTACAAAAATAATAAATAACGAAAATAAAGCAAAATTTGCGGATACGGGTATCGATGCGCTCATTGAAAAAATGGTATCGATTGGTGCCAATAGGAAAAATTTGGTGGCTAAAATTGCTGGAGGAGCTCAGATGTTTGCCTTTAGCAATAATAGTGAAATGATGCGCATTGGTGACCGTAATGTAGAAGCTGTAAGAAAAAAATTAAAAGATATTGGCATTGAAATTAGGGCAGCTCATACTGGCGAAAATTATGGACGCACCATCGAATTTTATCCGGAAACAGGAGAATTGCATATAAAGTCTGTTGGTAGAGATCGGATAATTATATAAGGATGGTGTAAATACTAAGTTAAGTGGAGGTTTTTATGGGAAGTCAGGTGATTCCAGCCATAATTGTACTTATCGCAGGGGTGGTAACCAGTATTATAAACATAGTGAACCAGGTGGAATTAGTTCCCGCGTTAAAACGTCTACTTTTGGTCATGGTGATATTTTACTTTATTGGACAAATAGCCAAGGCGATAATACAAAAAGCAATCAGACAGAAATCAAAAGCTTCAGATAATCAAAATGAAGACAAGCAGGAAGAAGATAAGCAAAAAGAAGTTGAACAAGAAGACGAACCGGAAGGAAAGAAGTAGTTGTTAATTCTGCAATAGCAATATGAATGTACTAACAACAGAGATCTGTATCATTTACTTCAGGAGGCAATATGAGCGCAGAGAAAAAACAGAAGCTTTGGGAAGAATATTCCAAAAAAAGAACTTCTGAACTTCAGGAAAAAATCATAATTGAATATGCAGGATTAGTAAAATTAGTAGCCGGTCGGTTAAGCATGTACCTGGGCTCAAATGTGGAATATGACGATCTGGTGGGCTATGGTATTTTTGGCTTGATTGATGCAATTGATAAATTTGACAACTCCAAAGGTGTGAAATTTGAGACCTATGCCTCCCTTCGTATTCGTGGCGCCATTCTAGATCAAATTCGTAAAATGGATTGGATCCCTAGAAGTATTCGTCAAAAGCAGAAGAAACTGGATCAAGCCTATCAATACCTGGAAGCGAAACTAGGTAGAGTACCCTGTGATGAAGAAATTGCTGATGAGTTAGAAATCACAGTGGATGAATTGGAAACATGGGAGAACCAGACCAAGGTGACCAACATCATTTCCTTAGATGAATTTATGGATCAGGGAACGGAAGCCAGAATGGATAAAGGTTTGATAACAACCTTTGCTCAGCCAGAACGAATTGTTGAAAAAAACGAATTGAAAGAGCTCTTAATTCAGACCTTAGAGATTTTAACAGAAAAAGAAAAGAAAGTAATTATTTTATATTATTATGAAGAATTGACCTTAAAAGAGATTAGTCGTATTTTAGAGGTTTCCGAATCTCGAATCTCGCAATTGCATACAAAAGCTTTACAAAAAATGAAAATGAAACTGGGTAAAAATATGGATCTATTTTCCAATCTATAATTGGTAGTAGCCAAATAGATTAATATTTACCATAATAGATTAAGAGAGAGTGAAAGGACATGATACCTTTTCACTCTATTTGCGTAGTTACCATTATTTACCTGTATAAAATAAAGGTTTAGAGTAGGATGCAATAAAAACGGAATTAGGAAAATTAAGTCTACTTGAATTTTCCGATTGGAGCAACAAGACCATGAATATGTTTTTTTGTTCATGTTACAATGAAAGAAGAATGAGGTAAACGTTACACTTGGCGGGCTTACATAGAAGGAGGTTACTATGAGAGGGAAAAATGGATTTTTCCAATTAATAATAAAGCAGGATGGAACCTACCTGAAAATATTTAAGGCTGAAGAAGGGGGACAGCCTATATCGTATGAAGAAATCAGTAACTATTTAATGGATATACATATTAATGAATTTGATATAATTGCAATCGGTAAAGCATTAGCATCGGATGAAAGTCCAATTGAAGTCAAATTAACTTCCATGCCAATCTTACCAGTGGATGAGTTTCTGAAAATTGAAGTTTCAGAAGATCGGATGTATGTGAAAGGAAGATTTTATCCTCCTTCGGATCGTGGCAATCTGATGACCAAAGATGACATTGTAAGAAAACTGGTATCAAACGGCATAAAATATGGGACAGACGAAGCCGTCATCAGTGATTTTTTAACGAATCGAAAATATTGTACCGACTACATTCTAGCAAAAGCAACTTCTCCAGTGCAAGGGCATGATGCCCAAATCATCTATCATTTCAATACCGATCTTACCTTAAAGCCAAAGACCAATGAGGATGGAACTGTGGATTTTCACCAGTTGGATATGATTAGTCATTGCAAAAAAGGTGATTTGCTGGCTACTTTAATACCAGTAGACTTTGGTACTCCTGGAATCGATGTATATGGAAATCTGATTAAACCAGCGAAAGTAAACAACAAAGTTTTACGCCATGGTAAAAATATACATCTTTCTGAGGATGGTTTGAGGATGTACTCTGATGTGGATGGGCATGTTACCTTGGCCGATGGGAGAGTATTCGTCTCCGATACCTATGAAATTCCGGCGGATGTTAACACCTCAACAGGAGATATTAATTATGATGGTAATGTTGTGGTCAAAGGAAATGTCATTACAGGCTTTACTGTTAAGGCCAAAGGGGATATTGAAGTATATGGTGTTGTGGAAGGAGCTTATCTGGAAGCAGGTGGCCATATTATATTAAGACGAGGAATGCAGGGAATGAATCGCGGTGTACTTAAAGCCAATGGTAACATCGTATCTAAGTTTATCGAGAATTCACAAGTCATCGCAGGAGGAAATGTTACAACGGAAACTATTTTACATAGTAAGGTGTCAGCAAAAGGGGAAATATCAGTGAGTGGAAGAAGAGGATTGGTGACCGGTGGAGAAATTCGTTCTGGTACTATGATTACTGTCAAAACCGCTGGATCCCAGATGGGTACCGCAACCCTCTTAGAAGTAGGTATCGACCCTACAATTTCCGATGAATT
>JGI24710J26742_10000981_pt1 | contig 26518 bp, 24 predicted proteins | sample BioPla2DNA2_FD_26742 | JGI IMG/M metagenome (IMG submission 26742) | reverse complement strand
TGAATTTTACGGTTTTATTTTTGGTGAAATACAAAACTAATAAAATTTTTAGACTATGTTTTTTTATTGGCTCAGACACACTTTTTGGAACAGTATCAAAATTCCTTTCCATATCCGGATTGGTTACTTTCCCATCTATAACTACCCCCTCTTTTCTTTCCGCAATAGGCATAATATCTTTTACGATCGATGCCGGCATACCCATGGCCAGGGGCATAAGCGGACTGATTAAATACATGGCGTAATTAGATAGAAGTGGTTCCGGGGGTGCCTGATATTCCAGATATTTATCCGGCTTTTCATTGACCGGCATTGCAGAACAATAGAGTACTAAACCTTTAACTCGATCCGGATAATCTAACGCGAAACGAATAGCCGGGGTGCCACCGGCGGAAGTTCCTAAAACAAAAACCTGTTCAATCTCTAAGCTATCCAACAACTCATTAAAAGCCTTAGCTTGTTGCCTTGGTGTAGCATCTTCCTTTATAGAAGAGCCTAAATATCCAAAACGGGATGGCGCGATAACGCGATTTTTCCCGACTCTGCTCTTTATATTCTCATAGGCTTGGTCATAACCACCAAAAATTCCATGAACAGATAGAATAACTTCACCTTCTCCTTCATCTATATAGGTAACTTTGCCGTACGATAAATTCAGTTCTCTTTTATCGTACGCATTCAATTTGTCCTTAGCTTTCCCTAAATCCAAATAGCACCTAACACCCTGTACTAGAAGGTAAGTGGTTAATAATATTACTATCAAAATCAAGATTCTTTTCATTTCAAAATCCCCCTTTTTATTTTAATATGAATCGGTGTTATTCGCTCGTTCATATGTCGCTAGTTTTTTGGGTTTAAAGACAATGATTGTCAATATAGCCCAAACTGTTATCAAAAAACCCATGTAATTCACATAGTTGTTGTCGCCAAAGTCGGCTGTAAATGCCATGTTCACGGTTGAATGAAAAACGGCACAAACTAAAATACTTGACCTGGATGAATTGTAATGCCAAGTCAACAAGATGCTTCCTGTCAGCAGGCTGAATGTCCAACCAAAGATGCCTGCAATGTCCATTGAGGTAAAACCCGGTTTGTAAAAGAAAAGGGGTATATGCCAAACAGCCCAAAACAGTGTCAGTATAACGCTTGATGTTAACGCGTTAAACTTTTTCTGCAATCTGGGTAGTGCAAAGCCACGCCAACCCACCTCTTCACCAAAACCAAAAAACAATAAGTTGTAAATAAAATATGTCAATAAGTTGAATTGTAGGAACTCTGTTGAAGTTAATAGTCCTGAAAGGTTGATTGGCGAGTTGTCAACAAAGTAGTTTATAGTTGCAGCAACGAGGGCGATTAAAAACGGACTGAACAGTGCTATGAGCAGATAAATTATCGGTCTAACCTGAAAGCATTTTTTAATTAAAAGTTTTACTCCTTGCTGTTTTTGGTATATCCACGTCGTCAAAAATGCAGCGATTAACGGTCCAAGTCCACCCAGCGCGTGATGATAAGGTAAGGTCGGTAAATGGGTCAACCCCAGAGCATGCCCATAAAGTGGAAACCAAATCGTCCAACTAATCAAGTAAGCAAGTCCGAAATATGTAATTAATTGTCTCATCTTCCCTTAAAACTGCAACCCCATTATTATCCCAACCGCGTCTAACGCGGGATTATCCACATATTTTTTCCCATTTGACGCGTGAAACAGGCGGACTGTTGTATAACCTTGAGCAAAAACGCCAAAAGTCGCTATGCAAAATAACCACACGAAAACATTTTTTTTATTCAAACCGATTAAACTCTAGTTTATCAATCGTCCCTTTGTAATACGCGTACTCGCCTTCCGGCAAATGCCACATCACGTTAACCTTCTCGGAAATTTTCAAGTTGTCCTGAATCTTATAACCCTCTACAAGAACTGAGAACCTCACTTTCTTATAGCTGTTTTTGCCGGTTGTAAAATAGCGGTCGAGGGTTTCAAAATGGGTAAACAGCCCCTCTTCGTCAAAGTAGAATATCCCTGAAACTTCAATCCCGTTATCCACGAGTGTTCCCCGAACCGAATAATCATCTATCGATTCCCATTTCACATTATCTAACAACAGGTAGCCCGGGATAAGCATAAACTCGCAAAAGGTGGTTATCAGTGCCGATTGGGCCACCTCTTTACTGTTATCAAAAGCTACTTTGATTAGATTCATCAACTTTACCTTCATCTCTCCATAGCCATCTCGATATAAATCTCTTGCTGCTACCGGCATACCGGTAATTTTCATATAAGCCAACCTTCCTATGGGCTTCACCGAATTGAATTGTGTTGTATGAAGTTCTTTCCACTCTTGGTCGGGAGACATTTTCAACCAACTCTCGGTCCAACAGACATTGGCATTCACGGGAACAGGCCTGTTTATGTACCCACAAACCCTCAAGTACTTTTTCAAAGGTTCAGGTAGATCTTTGATTAATTCTTCGGTGAATGTTTCGATCTTATGACCTCTGTTCCTTTCAACTAATTCGGATTTTTCTTTTGTGAAAACGCTTTTCATACTGGCGCAACTTATAAAAATCAACAACAGTAATAATACGGATACTGTCCTTTTCATACGATCTTTTTATTATTCTATTTCGTTGTATGGAACTATTTCGATAAGCCAAACGAGCAGAGGAGAAGTTCATTTGGACTGTACCGTAGTGAAGAATAGTCAAATTTTAATGAACCCTGGGGTTTAATGATTGGTTTAAACATGTCGGTTTCATTTGAAATGTAGATTGTCGTTTTCTTCTATTTGAGCTTTCAAATCAAGTAAAACCTCAATATAGTCGTCGGGCAGGTCGGCATGTATATCGTGGGCGGATTTAAAACCTCCGATATACTTACTATTCGGCACTACATCAACGACTTTCTGAGCATCTGTTTCGTCCATCGCGGCAAGTAGAATCCCGTTTTCATCGTAATAGCCAGGTGCAGTCATTTCACCGGGTGCTACATGCATCACGATGGTAGGCGATTGAATATTTTCTAAAATCTCTTCCAGGTCAAATCCTTCGAACCATGAAAAGTCGTAAAACGTTACGCCAAACCGTAAATCATAATTGGCGGTTCCATCCTGCATATTGGCGTTTAAGGCGTAGAGCGCGTTTATCCCCAACTTCGGCGGGTAGTACCATACCTTAGGGATTTCGCCAGGGTGTTTCTCAAAATATCTCAAGGCAGGCTCTTTTACAATCTTATTCCACGCCTGTAGGTCTTTAGAATTAAATACTTCCCGCGTGTAGTCATGCTCTAATGAATACTCCATAAAGGTATCGATCTCATCTTGATTGAGATAGTCGCACATATTTTTAAAACCCAGCCATGAAATGGTTTTTTCCGCCCTCCCGGGAAGGGTAGAAAAGAAGGGGCCATCTTCTAAGACAGTGGCTATGATGTAATCAGGTGCTTTGGCAGAGACGTAAGCGGCAAGCAAGGCGCCCGAAGAGTGGCCGGATATATACACCTTTTCCTTGATTACCTTTTCGATAAACCAAATGATATCGTCTCCTATTTCTACAGCACTGTACTTGTCGGGGTTTTTCGATGATTTTCCGTGACCGTAATAGTCGAGGGCGTAAATATGAAAATGTTTGGATAGTCTTGGTAAGACCTTCGCGTAATCGTAGCAGCTCACCTGCTGACCGTGAAGCAAAAGAAGTTCTGGCCCATTATCAGGACCCTCTATATAATAGATTTCAGAGCCATCATCCAACTTGGCTATATCCTCCCTAAAACCTAATTTATATCCTTTTTTTTCTAAAAAACGCTCATTGAGGATGTCGTGATGCATATTCCGATAAGCAAAAACAGCCACAGCTACTATAACCGTTAGTGTTACTATTCCAATGATCACGACAACCTTAATTTTCATATCCAAAGCCATCCTTAAGTATTGTCAAATGGAAGACGCCAACAATCATTTCCTTATGTTTAAAAGACATCTCATTGGGCTGTTTCATCTCTTCAATATTCGTTGAGTTAATGAAATCATAGTCCTGAAAGAGATGCCCGGATGTGCTGTTTGATTGACAGTTCCGGCAATATAGATGTTTTCTTTTGGACTGTAGAATGCCAAAGCGCCTGAAAGTCCAGAATGTCCAATAAAGTATGGAATGGCACCCGTGGGATCAAAAATCCGGGGAAGCTTGAACAGATGAATGCCAATACCTGCACGCATTGGGGGGAAGATCCTGTTCCATTCTTGCAATTTTTGTATATAGCCTAATGAGAACAGCTTGCCCGTGAAAAATGCCTCAATAAAAACAAGCATATCCGCGGAAACTGAAACCATCCCACCATCCGCTCCAAAAGAGGTCATCGCTTTGGGTATATTCAACTTATTGTTTTTGTGGTACAACATCTTGGGTGTTTCATCGGTGGCATCTTGGTAGAGATAGGTCTTTTTCAAGCCAAGTGGTTGAATGATAGATTCCTGACAGTTGTCGGCATACGATTTACCCGTTATGGTCTCGATAATTTTTCCTAAAAGCTGAAAATTGGCATCGGAATACTTCGCTTTTCCCTTCGCTCCGGGTACAAATAGAGGAGACATTTTTTTTGACCTTTCAATGGATTCCTCAAAAGTCCAAAACTGATCATTACCCGCCATTAATTCATCCTCCAAGCTCTTTCCGCTTGTTCCCTTGTCTTGAAAATAGTCAGGAAGTCCCGATGTATGAGAGAGGAGGTGCTTAATCGTCAATTCTTGGGAATAATCTTTCCCTTTGTAACGGTGCAACCCGGACAAAATAGGAGCATCGAAGTATTCACCTATTTTATCTTTAAGAGTTAACTTGCCTTCTTCTCTCAACTTCAGAATGATCGCGGTAGTAAACAGTTTCGTGGTACTGGCAATGAAGTAAGGTCGGTCTATGGTTAAGTTACCCGATACCCCTTGCCAGGTCCACGCATCCTTTTTAACGGCAAAAGATGTCCCAAATACTTTTTTGCCGTCAACCACTTTATCCAAGACAGCTTGAAGTGATTTTTCTTTATCCGTTGTCATAATTTTATTCTTTTGATAGGTTTTTTTCCGTTCATTAAAATTAGACATTTTCTCGCAATGGCATAGTCCAAGTGAACTTGTCCAACGTTAGGATGGTAAGAGACAATAGGGTACTGACAATGACAACACAATAACTGTACTCGTCATACTTGTTGCCTGCCAATGTGTTCACCAACATGATGACAAAAAGCGCCGAGCAGACAACCCAAAAGCTTCTAAGAAAGAGATAACCAATTTCGTTTATATCCACCCAACATTAAGACCTATACAAATATATTCATCTTGCTAATAGGTGTGAACGAAAGGCTGTTAAGATTTTGTGAAGATTTTGTTACATAGATGCATGATCAGTTTACTTATATCTGCATCGGGTGCGTAATCGGTGATGGAGCTACAGTTGACCATAGCCTCCACCACAACAGGATCAAAAGGTAGCTTGCCTACAACCTCAATATCATTCTCGTTACAATAGGCTTCAATTTCAGTAGATAGCTCCCTGTTGATATCGAATTTGTTTATTAACACGCTGGTTGGCAGGCTAAAACCAGCAGTAAGTTGGAGAGTGCGTTTCAAGTCGTGAACACCCGACATGGAGGGCTCCGTCACCACGAGCACGGCGTCAACACCTGTAATGGCACTGATTGCCGAGCAACCGATACCCGGGGGACCATCGATGATGATACGCTCTATCCCGGACTCTTTCGCTATCTGCTTCGCTTTTTCACGAACCTTGCTAACCAATTTGCCCGAGTTCTCCTCCCCCGGCGCAAGCCGACCGTACACCATCCTACCATTTTTAAAGTGTCCGGCGTAGTAACGACTTCTATCCTCCTCTTCAATGGTGATGGCACCATATGGACACACGCGGGAACATAATAGACACCCCTCGCACAAGGTATCCAAGATGGATACACCATGCTTGTTCTCCACGATGGCATCAAACCGGCAGTAATCCACGCAGATACCGCAGTGTATACATTTCTCTTGATCAAGTAGTGCCTTATGTCCGGAGACAAACACGTGTTCCTCATCATGAACGGGGCTGAAGAGCAGGTAAAGGTTGGCTGCATCCACATCACAGTCTGCCAACACCACTTCGTTTTGCAGGGTGGCGAATGCCGCGCTGATGCTGCTCTTCCCGGTTCCACCTTTTCCGCTGATGATCGCTAGCTCCATAGTTGCATTATTTATGTATGTCAAGCCTGAAAGCAAAAAAAAAGTAGCATGCGAAAACAGCATTACTTTATATTTCCGCTTCAAACTGCTTATTAATAGCGTGGTATAACTCAGTGAATTTTACCATCCAGTCATCATTTAGATTGGTGACCAGTTCGCCTTTCGAGTAGGCCACAGCAATCTCCTTGCCAAACGGCACACTCATGAGCAGGGGAATATTCTCCTGTATCAGGTAATTACGGGCATCATTGCTCCCCATATCGGCTCGATTGATAATAACCCCGCATGGTATCCCCATCTCTTTTAAAATCGCCAGCGACTGCTTTAAATCGCTAAGCCCAAAGGGGGTGGGTTCCGTCACCAACACCACGTAATCGGCCCTGTAAACCGTTTGAATAAAGGGACAACCGGTGCCGGGCGGTGAGTCCAACAAGACCAAATCAAATGCATCAGCCGACTTAATGGCCGCCTTGATAATCTCTACCGAGACGTGGACACCGACCTCCATCCTTCCTTCAATCAACTCGTTACCCGTGGAAAAACGGTAACGGTTGACATACCCTAAAAGGTCATCTTTCTCCGATATGGCTCCATACTCACACGCGACTGAGCAGGCACCGCAACCGTGACATAGCTCCTCCAACACCTCGATGGTGGGTGGCTCCTCCAGAAAGAAGATGGCGTTGAAGTTGCAATACTCATCGCACCTTCTGCAATAGGTACACTTCGATTTGTCGATAACCGGCACCTTTTGGGTAACCGCACAGGTGCCTTGAAATACCCCCTCCCGGAGGAACTCCCTGTCGTTGGGCGCTTCCGCGTCACAATCGACCAAAGCCATATTCAAGCCGCTGCTCTGCAGCGCATTGAAAAGATTGGTAGAAATAAAGGTTTTGCCGGTGCCCCCTTTGCCGCTAGCAAAGGCTATGGTCATCGCCGTCATGGTTGCAGTAGTTAGCGCTGAGGGATAGCCTCCCGGCCAAAAAGTCGTTAACGATCTCTGTCTCACTTTGCACGGGTGCCCCTACAAACACGTTGATCCCTTGCTGATTGAACAGGTCGATAGCCCGTTGCCCTATTCCCCCCGCGATCACATCGGTAACCCCAAACGAGGCGATCCAGCTTGGGTACACGCCCGGTCGATGCTCCGGTGGCACCTGTTTGCTTACCTCCACAATCTGGTTGTTTTGGACATCGATAATCGCGAAGTATTGGCAATGACCGAAATGGGTGGCCAGCATCCCATCTTCCATCGGGATAGCAATTTTCTTTGTCATGATTTTACTGTTACATTGTCTGTCTAAAACCCCTCATACCCCGGCCTCTGCCTTGCCTATTCAGGCCTCTGCCTTGGCCAAAACCTTCTCCGCGTACAAAGCCTCCTCCGAAACAGTCTACTCCCCTGCCAACGCTTCGACCGGCACGACCACGGCCAAAACCTTGTCCTCGACCAAAGCCACGTCCTTGGCCAACTCCTTGTCCCCGGCCAAAACCACGGCCAGCACAACCACGACCAAACCTTCGTCCTCGGCCAAAACCGAAGCCTCTCTCGTCTCTATCTACGTTTTCATATTGTGGCTCTTCTACAGTTACAGAACCTTCTTTTGCGGCACCGTAATTGGTGCATTTGCCCATTTTACGTCCAGTCATCGGACCTTCTCCCATAGGACCTCGTTGATTAAATCCTGGCATAATATACCTCCTTGTTTTAACATGTTATTAATGAACGAGCATTGAACTACTCAAGCTCTTTAATGATGTCCGAAATGGTTTTATCCTTGTCTTGTACCATCTCGATTTGAAGCTTGTTTAACATCGCTTCTGCTTTTCTTCCATATTCAGGTGCCACGACCTTCTTCACACCTTTCGATGCAATGAATTTCACGGCTTCCGGACCGGCTCCCTCCGGAGAGTCCTTTGCCGGGTTGGGGAAAAACTCGGTTGTTTTGCTATCACTATCGTAAATAGCAAAATAAGCACAGCGCCCGAAACGATTGTCAATCCGTGCGTCTAAACTCTTTTTTTCTGATACAATGGCAATTTTCATACGACTGTTATTTTAAAATGTTATTGTGTAGTATTTATTATTTGGCTTAAATATCTAATTCATATCCTACATGAAATTGCGTAAGCTGATCTCCCAAAATGTTTTTTAGCTGTTTATATGCAATCTCGCCTGTACAGTGTCCCGTCACGAAACGAGTGGAAGGGAAATAGCGATTGAGCATTTGTCCCAGCTCATCAAGTTCTTCTCTGGATTCAAAGTCGAGGTCGACATGACTATCCAGCAGGTGAAATCCTCCCATCACCCAATTGATCTGCCCCACCCCATCCGCCGTTGCACTCTCCAGGATATTGAGCAAACCACGATGACCACAACCCGTGAACAGGAATCGACCCTCTTTACCAAAGGTAATGGTCAGCTCATGGTCAAAGTTATCATTTATCAACCCATCACTGCTGCTTGTAAAGAGCGTTCGGTTGGCCTTTGGCAATGGGTATTTTGCAGTGTTGCCCCTAAAGACGGATATATCCCCTTCTAATAGGGCTGAATCTTTTACAGTAATCAGTCTATCCTTGATGGTATCGAAATCAAAGTCGATACTTATTTTCCTCAACCTGCCCCTGGTGGAGTAAAACTCCCGGTGCAATAGATCAGAATAGAGTACTATCTTCGCCTTTTCGTTTATCTCTAAAAAAGCTGGCAATCCCCCTATATGATCGGCATGTCCATGAGAGATAAAGAGATAGTCAACATCACCCAAGTCGATATTCATGAGCTTCGCGTTGCGTGCAAACAGATCTGAGGCTCCCACGTCGAGCAGACAATTGTAATTGTCCGCCTCCAGGTAAACAGATAGACCATGTTCGGTCTCAAAATCCGTTTTCAATGCCCTATTATCCGATAATACTACAACCCTCATGATCAACTATCTTATTAAATCACCGTGTTCACCTGATTTACCGAAACTCCCCTCCCCTATGCCTACGTCGGTTACCACAAGAATGATCTGTCTTGTTATCATCCATCAACCTGTTGCAACGGCGACAACGGTGCCGTTGTCTACCGAACTCCACGCTGCCACCCTCGATTACCAACGATTTTCCTTCCACGAATGCACGGGCGACCGTTTGTCTCGCCTTGGCGTAGATCCTCGTGAGCGTGGGGCGCGATACGTTCATCCGCTCGGCAGCCTCCTCTTGGAGCAAGCCCTCGTAATCTAATAGCCGAATTGCCTCATACTCATCATATTGCAAAATAACCTCTCCCGTTACCGAACGGGGGATACCGAATGGCTTGAACCCCGACATCAACGGGGGCGATTGAATTCTTCTACACTGTTTAGGTCGCGACATACCGTTTTTCTCTTGAATTGGTCTACAAATATAACAAAAGTTTTGAACATATGTTCAAAACAAGGGGATTATTTTTTTAAGGCAAATCACAACAGTGATAAACCTACCTGCCTGAGTGTTTATTTAATCGCTAAAATCCAGTTATTATTCTCCAATCAGTCAAAGCGGAGCTTCACCTCTTCACCTCTCTTCAGTTCAACTTGCACGAAGCCGTTGTCAACAGGCAGCTCTTTGCCCTTACGCTTGACCGATGTCACGTAATCGGGGAGCTTAATGCTAAAGCTGTTGTCAACTAGTGCCTTTAGTGAAACATGGCTTAGCTTTGATCCAGTCCATTGGGCGCCGACCTCGGCACCGCCACGTACGCGGAGTCCCCTGAAGCTTCCCTGCGACCAGTTGTCGGGCAGCGCAGGCAGAAACTCGATATAGCCATCCTGGCTCTGTATCAACATCTCCGCAATCCCGGCCGTACCGCCAAAATTTCCATCTATCTGGAACGGCGGGTGCGCACAAAACAGGTTAGGATAGGTGCCCCCACCCCTGTTCATCTGTATGTCGCTTCCAAAAGTCGGCTCTAAAAGGCTTTTCAGCAGCTTGTATGCCCGGTTTCCATCGTGTAAACGTGCCCAAAAGTTTACCTTCCACGCACGTGACCAGCCCGTACCGGCATCACCCCTACGTTCCAACGTTTCGCGGGCCGCCGCGGCCAGCTCGGGAGTAGTGTTGGGTGAAATCTGGTTAGCTGGGTGGAGACCATAGAGATGTGAAACGTGCCGGTGAGTGGGTTCTGCCTCCCTATAATCTTCTAACCACTCTTGCAGGTAACCATTGGGGCTTATTTGCATGGGTGGAAGTTTAGGCAGTGCTTCCCGTATTCTCGCCGTTATTTCATCCTCTATTCCTAGGATCTCTGAAGCGGATAGTATATTGCCGAACAGCTCTCTAACCAGCTGGGCATCCATCGTAGGTCCCATACAAACGTAAACTGCATTATTGTCCCCATCCAGGTAAAAGGCATTTTCGGGCGATGAAGAGGGGGCTGTAACCAGCCAACCGTGCGAAGGTTCTTCAATCATGGAGGAGAGGAAGAATTGTGCCGCACCTACCAACGTGGGATAGATGGAACGCAAGTAGTTTTCGTCTTGTGTAAAAGCCCAATGCTCCCACAGGTGAGCGCATAACCAGGCACCTCCCGTGTTGGTGGCTCCCCAAGAAGCATGCTCCCCGGGAGCGGTGAACCTCCACGGATTACTCATCATATGCGCCACCCATCCTTCGGCACCGTAAAATGTTTTAGCCGTAGCTTCGCCCGAGGGTACAAGTGATTGTGTAAAATCGATAAGCGGCTTGTGCAGCTCCGACAGGTTGCACACCTCAGCCGGCCAATAGTTCATCTGCACGTTAATATTCAGGTGGTAGTCACCATTCCACGGCGTTTGTACCTGGTTAGCCCACAACCCCTGCAGGTTGAGCGGAAGGCTGTTTTCACGGGTTCCCGAAATCATGAGATAACGCCCGTACTGAAAATATAAAGCGGCAAAAGCGGGGTCATCACTCTCTTGAAAACGGCTTAACCGTTCGTGAGTGGGTGTATGGTTATCCTGTTCGCCCAAGTTAAGGTTGACCCGATTAAATTTTTCTTGGTGGAGTGCCGTGTGGCTCTTCTTCAATGCGGCATAATCGACCTTTATAGAAGCGTTTAAAAGAGCATCAACCGTTTCCTGGTAGTTTTTATCGAGCATATCGGTTGAAGTGGAGATCACCAATATGGCCTCATCGGCATCGGTCAACCTGATCAGGGAATCGTCAACCTCCTGCACACCGCCTTTGCTGATGACCTGCAGCTTCGTGAGGTAACGCACCCCATTATCGCCGTTGTGACCATCGTTCAGTTGTCCCTCCATCTGTAGGATGTTGCCATCTGAGGAAACGGTGGCCCGTTCGGGGCGGCTGAGGGAAGCTTCAAACGACACTACCCCACGTTTATTTGCCGATAGCCGAATAATCAACACGTCGTTGGCATGAGAGGCAAAATATTCGCGTTGATAAACCGTCTCCCCCTTTTGGAACTCGGTAACTACCATGGCGTCATTCAACGAGAGAGAGCGTTGGTAATTCTCTATAGGTTCGCTTGTTGGGTAGATATGGTGTAGGTTCAGATTCCCTAACATCTGAAAGCATCCGTAAGGGGCATCTTTCCCGCCACCGAAGCCGGAACCCTGTCCACCGCATCGAAAATGGGCATACATCATATTTTGGGCCTGTAAATTTTCACCCTCCAGTAATAGGCGTCTAATCTCGGGCAGATAGCTTAGCGCTTCGGGATTGAGGGCTTCGAGATCTTCGCTGCCCGACCACATGGTGATATCGTTTAACACGATCAGTTCGGTGTCGACACCTCCATCGGGCATCATGCCGATACGTCCGTTTCCAAGAGGCAAGGTGGCCTCCCAGCCGGCAGCCGGCTCATTAAAAAGCAGCTGCATCTCGCCTGCATCGGGCTGTTGAGCTTGCTTACAACCCACTAATATTGCCGTAAAGACAATCAATGTAAGAAGTTTTTTTGCCATATCGTTATTTTAATCTTTGATGTTTTACATACCCCTGCTCCACTAATTTAAGTTCGTCATTGTCTTCTACCGCAGGTCCGAAAACTTTTGCCTCCCTACTCCACCAGATTCAACTCCTCGATAACCCATGGAGCCTCCATCACCTTGTCGATCACGTAAAGCACGTATAGGATATCAACACTGATGGTCCGTTGCATATCGGGGTTGAAAAGGATGTCGCCGCTCAGCGACTCCCAGTTGCCGTCGAATGCGAGGCCCACCAGCTCGGCATGAGCGTTGAGCACGGGACTACCGGAGTTGCCCCCAGTGATATCGTTGTTGGACAGGAAATTTACCCGCATCCTCCCTTCCTCATCGGCGTATCGTCCAAAATTACCCGACCGGATGGCATCGAGAACGTACCCCTGTACATTAAACTCGGGATCGCCGGGCAGCTCTTTTTCCAGCACCCCGTTCGTGGTGGTGAAAGAGTCGTACCACACCCCGTCACGCGGACCGTACCCTTCGACCGAGCCGTAGCTCATCCGTTGGGTGAAGTTGGCATCGGGATAGAACGTCTTTCGCACCTCCATCTCCATAAGTGCAGCCATGAACTCCCGCTCACCGCGTAATATCTCCTCGTAAGCGTTCATCAGCTGAGACGATATCTCGTAACCAATGGCTGAAACAGAAAGGGCAAGCTCCATGGCCGGGTCTTCAGTAAGCAACCCCACGTCGGTTGCCTGAAGGAGTGCCAAGAGCTCTTCAAGCGAAGTAAAACGGGTATTAGAAAAGAGCCACTCGGCGTACCGTTCATAATTACCGTTGAACTTCTCCCGGATGGTCTCGTAAATATCGGGGTAAAATCCTTCCGGGACCCGCTCGGCGTAAAGCCTCATCAGCACGGGCAGCAACTGCCTATCTAACCCCGGTTCGTAATTCTTGTACGACTCTATAAGCCGGTCGTTGATGAACTCCAGCCTCTCATCTTCCGACGCTTTGGAATCGAAGTGGAGGATGGTATTGGCAAAACGGATCAATTCGATGCCGTTCTCAAACGTCTCCACGAAATAGGTCATATATCGGGTCATCTCGTTGGAACGGGTAAAAGCATCCTCTAACACGCTCAGCGTGTGCCCATACTTAGCCGCTTTCGATGGATCGTTTTGTATCCACTCCCGAAGCCTCGTTTCCAGCCCCTCCTTTTCGTCCAGCACATCCATGTTGGTGATAGCTTCATTCATGCCCATGGAGTTCTTCCAGTAGTTGGAGCTACCCGCGTACTTGCTGGCGTACTTGATGCGAATGGTATCGTTGGAGGTCATGGCGTCCCACCATATAGCCTGCTTCGCACCGCGAACTTCTATGCGAGGTTGGTTCTCAGACTCCATCCGCTGACGAATAGCCCAAGAAGAGGCGTAGCGCTGCGTACTGCCGGGGTAACCCACCGTCATCGCGTAATCCCCATCCCGCATCCCCGCGAGGGAGACGGGTACTACGTACCTGGGCCTGTAAGGCACGTTCTCGCTACTGTAGTCCGCTGGTCTGTTCCCATCCCCGGCATACACGCGGAACACCGCGAAGTCACCCGTGTGGCGGGGCCACATCCAGTTGTCGGTATCACCACCGAACTTACCGATTGACGTGGGCGGTGCAAGCACGAGACGCACGTCGCGAAACAGGTCGTACAGTACCACGTAATACCGGTTGCCCGCGAAAAAAGGGACCACACGTGCACGGGTAAACGGATCGTTCTCATACTCCTTGATCAGCTCATTGGAGAGCGAGTCGATGGTCAATTCACGTTGGATTTCGCTCAATACCGATGGCAGGTGAGGGAGAAACCGATCGGTCACCTCTTCCATGGAGCGTAAGAACGACACGGTAAGGCCATCAACGGGCAACTCATCCGACTGGTTTTGAGCAACAAAACCATTTTTCAAGTAGTCATGTTCCACGGAACTCAACTTTTGGATGGCACCGTATCCACAGTGATGGTTGGTAAAAATCATCCCCTGTCCGGAGACAACCACACCGGAACATCCTCCTCCAAAAATTACGACCGCATCCTTAAGCGACGGGTTCTGCTCATCGTAGAGCTTGCCTACCGGGAAGTGGAAGCCCAACTCCTGCATCCGGGCCACGTTTTGCCCGTTCAGCTCCTTTAACAACCACATCCCCTCATCGGCCTTCGCGATGAAACAGGCTCCCAATACCACGAGGAATAAAAGTACTCTTTTCATTAACATACTCTTTACAAAAAACAACGTTTCACACCATGCCTTGACCAGCGCGACCAACACGACTAAGTTTCGTTATCACCCCTCTAAGCCCCGAATCTTTGGCCACCACGATAACCACGTATACCGTGATAAGCAGCGTGTTGAACAGCAACCGCATCCAAAGGGTATCCACCTGCCGGTACACGAACACGATTCCACTAAACAGCACCATCGCGAGAAGGAACGAAAGTCCGGCCGACTTCAAGTTATAGGGAATGGGATAATGCTTCTGCCCCAGGAAATAGGAGACAAGCATCATGGAGAGATTGGCAAAAAACGATGCCCAGGCACAGGCCATATAGCCATGCTGGGGAATAAATAAAATATTGATAAGCAGGGTTATAGCAAGACCAAAAAGCGACATGTAGGCGCCCCACTTCGTCTGGTCGGTCAGCTTGTACCAGAGCGACAGGTTGAAGTAGACCCCGAAGAAGAGCTCCCCAAGCAAGACGATGGGGACCACCTTCAGTCCCACGTGATACCGTTCGGGGAGTAGGTACTTGATGATATCGATATATCCGGTAGTGAGCAGAAAGATGAGCAACCCGAACAGGATGAAGTAACGGGTCGCATCGCTGAACGACTGCCTATCACTCGAGTCCTCCCGGTTGCGCGCGAAGATAAACGGCTCAAAAGCATATCGGAAAGCTTGGGTGAACATCACCATGATAACGGCAATCTTGAAGTTCTGGCCGTAAATACCCAGCTCGCGAAAAGCGTTGACCTTGTCGGGGTGGGTGTCTGGAAAAAGCCAGGGGAAGACGATCTTATCGACAGTTTGGTTCAGGATACCGGCTATCCCCAGGATCAGGATGGGGAAAGAGTACCTCAACATCCTCCGGAGCAACGCCTTATCGAACGTGAACTTGATCCGCAGCTCGGGGGATACCAACAGGAACTGAATTAGCGATGCCGCGAGGTTGGATATCAGGATGTAATCGATCCCCCTATCCAGCGTGAACCACGAAAAGGCATCGGGATACTTGCCCTGTAGCCAGGGACAGGCGAGAAAGAAGAAGAGGTTGAAGAGGATGGTAAGCACCACGTTCAACACCTTGATGGTGGCAAAGCGTATGGGACGTTGCTTGAAACGAAGGTTGGCAAACGGGATGGAGCCCAACACGTCGATGCAAAGGATGAGCACCATCATGAGCAGGAAGCGTGGCTTCATGGCCGTGCCGCCCAGTGCGAAGGCGACCGGCTTCAGGAAAGCCATGGAGACAAGAAAGAAGAGAAGGGTGGTGCTGGCAATGCTGATAAAGGTGGTAGAAAAAACCTTTGTCGGGTTATCCTCCTTGTTGGCGTAACGGAAAAAACCGGTCTCCATGCCGTAGGTCAGGATCACCTGCAGGAGGGCCACCCACGCGTAGAAATTGGTAAGCACGCCAATATCCTTTATCTCCGGCAGGGCAAACGCCCAATAAAGCGACAACAACCAGCTCAATAACTTGGGGAGCGTACTCCCTATCCCGTAAAAGAGGGTCTCTTTTGCCAACGTTTTCATTCCTCCTGCCATGCTCATCCAAGATATATGATCACGCGGGTACGCGATGAATAGACGCCCGCGACGTTCGCGAAGATACTATTTTTACAGCTATATTTGGCCGGGCAAGTCGAAAAGATCAAAAAAAAGTGTTTACTTTGTAGGTTGAGATATTCAAGTGATTAATTAACTATTTTACATGCGTGTTGCTTGCCTTAAACGACCAAACAACATGCCATTTTATGACTATGGTACAAGACGACGTTTTCAAGAAATTGGTTTCGCACTGCAAAGAGTATGGATTCGTATTCCAATCGAGCGAGATATATGACGGGTTAGGCGCCGTGTACGACTACGGGCAGATGGGTGTGGAGCTCAAAAACAACCTGAAAAAATATTGGTGGGACAGCATGGTGAAATTGAATGAAAACATCGTGGGGATCGATTCCGCCATCTTTATGCACCCCACCATCTGGAAGGCATCGGGACACGTGGACGCTTTCAACGACCCGCTGATCGATAACCGCGACAGCAAGAAGCGGTACCGTGCCGACGTGCTGATCGAGGATCATCTGGCCAAGCAGGATGAGAAAATCGATAAGGAGGTGCAGAAGGCGGCCAAGCGATTTGGTGACACGTTCGATGAAAAGATGTACCGGGAGACCAACCCGAGGGTGCTGAGATATCAGCAAGAGCGGGACGAGATACATGCCCGGTTCGTTAAGGCGATGAACGACAACGACCTGGATGAGATGCGACAAATCATCGTCGATTGCGGTATCGTCTGCCCGGTAAGCGGCTCCCGCGATTGGACGGAGGTGAGGCAGTTCAACCTGATGTTCTCAACCGAGATGGGCTCTACGGCCGACGGCGCGATGAAGGTATACCTCCGCCCCGAGACAGCGCAGGGGATCTTCGTCAACTTCCTGAACGTGCAGAAGACAGGGCGTATGAAGGTGCCCTTCGGGATCGCGCAAATCGGGAAAGCGTTCCGAAACGAGATCGTCGCCCGCCAGTTTATTTTCCGGACAAGGGAGTTCGAGCAGATGGAGATGCAGTTCTTCGTCACGCCGGGCGAGGAGCTGGAGTGGTTCGAGTACTGGAAGAAAGAACGGATGAAGTGGCACCAGGCCTTGGGCTTCGGGGCAGAGAAGTACCGTTTCCACGATCACGACAAGCTGGCGCACTACGCGAACGCGGCCACCGACATAGAATACGAGATGCCTTTTGGCTTTAAAGAGGTGGAAGGGATCCACTCTCGTACCGGGTTCGACCTGAGCCAACATGAGCAGTTCTCCGGGAAAAAGATGCAATATTACGACCCGGAATTGGGTGAATCATACATCCCGTATGTTGTGGAGACCTCTATCGGTCTCGACAGGATGTTCCTATCGGTGATGGCAGCCTCCTACCGGGAAGAGACCCTGGAGGGAGGAGAGACCCGCGTGTTGCTCAAGCTTCCCCCCGCCCTGGCACCGGTTAAACTGGCCGTACTTCCACTGGTCCGGAAAGACGGGCTGCCCGAGAAAGCACGCGCAATCGTGGACGAGCTTAAGTTCAGCTTCACTTGCCAATACGACGAGAAAGACAGCATTGGAAAGCGGTACCGCCGACAGGATGCTATCGGCACCCCTTGTTGCATCACCATCGACCACCAAACATTAGAGGACGACACGGTAACTGTCCGAGACCGCGACACGATGGAACAGGAAAGGGTTCCTATCAATGCACTGCAACAGATTATCGCCGAAAAAACAGATATGAGTCAATTACTGAAACAATTAACCCGCTAAAAAAACCACACGATGAAACTACGAATACCGTTATTTTTAGCGCTTTGCACCCTCTTATCGCTCATCGCTTGCGATAAGGAGGATTCGAAGAAGGACACCCCCTGGAAGCTGGATAATGAGGCGCAGTTTGTAAAAATTTCAGCCGATAAGGAGTATATCCGGCTGGTCTCCTTTTCCAATCGGGGACATATCATGTACAAGGAGTTGGTAAAGGGCAATGGCGAAACTCCCATATTTACCGACCAGGTAAAGGTACGCTACACGGGGTGGTACAAGTACGACTGGGAGAAGCCCGACACCTACAATGACGATAAGGGGAACGTGATCACCAACAAGATTATTTTCGACTCCACGGAAAAACGAAACAATATCCCCAGCACGTTCGATGTGAATCCCAACGCGAAATATGGAGTCGTCGACGGCTTCTCCACCGCCCTGCAACATATGCAGGTGGGCGATAGATGGGAGGTTTGGATCCCTTGGGAGCTGGGATACGGGGAAGTGGGGGGGAGTTCCGTCCCGGCCTATACCACCCTGGTGTTCGAGATCGAGCTCATGGAAATCGTGGAGTAACTTCAAAAAGTGGAGTAACCACCATAACTCAACAATGAAAAACCTTTCCCGTAACCTGGTTTTATCCCTCTTGGTATGCCTTCTCCCTCACGTGGCATACCCCCAAACCTCGTTGCAGCGCTTTATTGACAACCCTGCCCTGAAGCATGCATCGGTGGGGGTCTCCGTGGTGGAACTAGAAAGCGGGAAAAGCGTCGCGAACCACGACGCGGAGAAATCACTCACGCCGGCATCGCTGCTTAAACTCATCACTACGGCCACGGCGTTGGAAACGCTTGGCGAGAACTACCGTTACAAAACGAAGATCACGGTGGACGCGGACGATCCTTCACGTATCCTCGTACTGGGAGGTGGCGATCCAACGCTGGGAAGCGATTCGTTTCCCGATAACCCTTACATCTTCTTTATCAACGGGACGGAAGCCTTGACAGAGAGCTTGTCCAAAGATAGGGAGTACTCCATCCTCGTGGTGGATAACCTGTTCGGGTACGATGGCATCTCACCAGAGTGGACCTGGATTGATATCGGTAACTACTACGCGGCAGGGGCGTACGGCATCAGCATTTTCGACAACAGTTACAAGCTGGTGTTCAATACCATGGATAGGAAAGAGCGACCGAAAATCCTGCGCACGGAGCCGGAAATCAAAGGATTGACCTTCCAAAACCTCCTCACGCTGAACAACACGGGACAGGACAACGGTTATATCTACGGGGTACCCTTTGGCTACGAAAAAGAGTTACGGGGCGATATTCCAGCCAGCAGGAGCGAGTTCGTCATTAAGGGGGATATTCCCGACCCAGGACGACTGGTGGGTGAGACGCTCAGAGAGTACCTGAAGCAGGCAGGATACCGAATTGGTGCCATTGAAACGACCCGGCAGGAATACCTTTCAAGAAGCAGTACGAACGGGCAGACGCCATCCTACCGGGTAGGGAACGTGCTGTTTACCCTCACTTCAAGACCATTGAAAGAGATTATCAGGGAGGTAAACGTGGAGAGCAATAACCATTACGCGGAGCACCTGATCCGGACGATTGGTCGCCATACCAATAGCGATATATACGCCAACGCCTTAGCAGAAGGGGTCGACTACACTGAAGGTTATTGGAAGGGTAAGGGGATAGATTCCACCCCGCTAATAATGCATGACGGAAGCGGACTGGCACCCCAAAACGCGGTAAGCGCGAAGTTCCTGACCGATATGCTGGTTTACATGCACAACCGGAGCAATGGCTCCACCACGTTCCTCAACTCATTACCCAAGGCGGGACAAGAGGGAACCTTGAAGAACTTTTTACGAGATACCCGGCTGGTTGGTAAGGTGGCAGCCAAAAGTGGCAGCATCGGGGGGGTACAATGCTACGCGGGATACCTCATCGATGGGAACAAAAAGTACGCGTTTGCCGTGATGGTAAACAAATTCAACGGCACGCGAAGCGAGATAAGAAAGGCCATCGAGCAGCTTTTGTTGGGATTGTAGCCGTTATCACCGAAAACATTTTCATTTTCCGATTCCACCGATTTATCAGAAATGGATGCCTTCACTTTTGTTTTCCCCCCACCCCGTAAGCGGCGTAAGGACCCGCGTGAAGCACCACCCGCGTCCCGGGATTAAGCGCGTTCTTATAGGCGTAATGCACCGGGACTTGCAGGTAGATCGGGTTAATGGTCAGAGCACCCTTTACTCCCAAGCTTAGCTAAGCACTGGCAGATACAACCATGGCAAGCATGGCGACAACAAAAGTTAATCTCATTTTTTCATGCGATTGTTTTAAACATGTCGGTTTCATAATTCTGTTGGTTTAGTTAAATATTGGTTTAGTTAAATATTATTCCGGGTGAAGGGGTTTCTTCAATGTAGAAACGGGTCTCACGACCCGTCCCTCTTTGTTTTTCATCTTGCTCTTCCTCTTGGACTTGAACCAAGGACCCCCTGATTAACAGTCAGGTGCTCTAACCAACTGAGCTAAGGAAGAATATGTTTGCTCATCACCCGGGCTCTTCCTCTTGGACTTGAACCAAGGACCCCCTGATTAACAGTCAGGTGCTCTAACCAACTGAGCTAAGGAAGAGTGTTACCTTTCTGATGAAAGCGATGCAAAAGTAGTATAAATTTCCGAACTATCCAACAGCTCCCTGAAAAAAGTATACAAAACTTACCACGGGAGGAGGTGATGGGATTAGTTATCTAAGAGTGACAACGTTTCCTGTACCACGTTCACTCCTTCGCGTGAAAGATTTATCCAATGAATCTCCTTGTCTCGCCTGAACCAAGAGAGCTGCTTCCGCGCGTAATTTCGGGAGTGCTGTTTGATCTTTTCGATAGCGAACTCGAGGGTACACTCCCCCTTGAAATGGGCGAACAGCTCCTTGTAGCCTACCGTGTTCAACGCGTTCAGGTGCCGCATGGGAAAAAGCCCTCTTGCCTCCTCCACCAGCCCGTCGGCCACCATCTGGTCGACCCGCCGATTTATACGGTCATACAGCTCTTCCCGGTCACGCGTGAGCCCCACCTTGACAATCCTAAACGGCCGCTCCCTGAGAGGATTGGTACGTAACGACGAGTAAGGTTTTCCCGTCATTAGGCAGACCTCCAGGGCATGAATTACCCGCTTGGGGTTTTTCAAATCCACCTCATTGTAAAAAACGGGATCCAAAATCTTTAATTGCTGCCGAATGGGGTCAAGTCCCTCGGTGCGGTACAACGCCTGCAAATCACTCCTCAACGCCTCGTCAATATTGGGAATTTCATCGATTCCTCTGCAGACCGCGTCGATATACATCATGGAACCGCCCGACATGATAACCACACGATGTTCCTGATGGAGCCTGGCGAGCAGCGAAAGCACCTGCCGCTCGAAATCGCTCGCGTTGTAGTAGTCAGTTGGGGCAAGGATTCCCACGAAGTGGTGTGGCACGCGCTGCATCTGCTCAGGGGTAGGCGCCGCGGTACCGACAGAGAGACCACGGTACAATTGCCGCGAATCGGCCGAAATAATGGGGCATCGTAACGCCTCAGCAACAGACAGACTCCACTCGGTCTTTCCCACCCCGGTAGGGCCAAGCAGCACGAGAAGGGTTTTCATTAACGAGAAGGGGTCAATCGAACATCCGGGGGGCATCAATAAAGGTCGTCCAACGCTTCAAAACCATCTACATCCAACTCATCAGGATCGAAGCTCTCGTCACCGTACAAGCTCTCCTCGGTATCAAGAATGACACTAATAGGCAGCACCTCTTCAGGCTCCATGATCTGAACGGGAGCGTGACCCGTTGAGAGCGTGCAAACGGGCGACTCCAGGTTCTTCCCCGGGATAATTTCGGAGAGCTCGATATAAAGAGCCCGCTCATTAAGGTAGTCAAAGACGAACATCAGTTTTTGCTTTTCGTCATCCAAATGATCGCTCAACACGGTATCCTCCATCGTGTACGGATCTTCATCGGAGTAAGTATCCATTTCCACGAGGGTGATCTCCAACTTCTTACGCCACTTACTGTCGCACAGGTAAAACGAAGCCATCTCCTTATCACTAAAGCCGGTGCAGTCTAAAATCGCCCGGTAAAAATCAAGGAAGGTGGCATCGGCATCCAGTTCAATTCCCCTCTTGAAGTCGTCCACCTCATCGGATAAGATTAGAAACTTGAATATCATCGTAACAGTTGTTTTTGCTATTAAAATTCAAAGGTAACAAAAAGTTTTATATTTCACCCGCTTGGATATAGGCAGAAAATCACCTATTTTTGTTTTTGAATTGGTAATCAATAAAAAAGTATGGCGCTCAAACAGCAACAGGAATTGAAACAGGTCCAACGACTATCCCCTTTGCAGATGCAGGTGATAAAGCTGGTGGAGTTAAACTCTGTTGAGGTCGAAGATCGCATTAAGCAGGAGCTGGAAGATAACCCGGCGTTAGAAGACGCTGAAAATGAACCTCGTAGCGAGAGTGAAGCGCTCTATGACGGGGAGGACGACCTAAACGAGAATGAGAGAGAGCCAATATCGGAGGAGGATATAATCCTGGGGGATTACTTCTCGGAAGACGATGTTCCCGACTACCGGCTTAACACGCCAACGAGCCGGAAAAACGAGCCCAGCTTCATAGAAATAGGGCACTTCGATGAGAAGTCGCTTAGCGAATCGCTCATGGAGCAGGTTGGACTGCTCAAGCTTGACGAACGAAAGCAGCTTATCGCTGAGTACATCATCGGGAGCCTCGATGAGAACGGCTACTTGGAGAGGGAACTACAAGCGATCTCGAACGACCTCCTGTTCCAACGGCAATTGGAGGTATCCCCCTTGCAACTGGAAGACGTGCTGTACGAAATCCAAGACCTTGACCCCGCGGGGGTGGGTGCACGCGACCTGCAGGAGTGTCTCCTCCTGCAACTTCATCGGCTGAAGAGCAGTCCACCCGTAGAACATGCGATAAAGATGGTGACCGACTACTTCGAAGAGTTCTCCCGGAAGCATTACGACAAGATCATGCGACAGATGAATATCGGGGAAGACGAACTACGTGAAGCCATCAAGGAGGTGGTTGCCCTCAACCCCAAGCCAGGCAGCGCGGTGGGTGGAAAGATACAAACCGCTATGAACAAGATCACCCCCGATTTCCTCGTCGACTCGTACAACGGCGAAATAACCATACAACTGAATAACAGCAATATCCCCTCGCTGAGGGTGAACCGCACCTTCTCGGAAATGTTGAAAGGGTATAGCAACAACAAGGAGAGCATGTCGTCCGACGACAAGCAGGCGATGCTCTTCATGAAGCAAAAAGTGGATTCGGCCAAATGGTTCATCGACGCGGTGAAACAGCGGCAAAACACCTTGCAACGCACCATGGAGGCCATCGTGAGCATACAGTACGACTTCTTCATCACCGAAGATGAGAGTGATCTCAAGCCAATGATCCTGAAAGATGTAGCGGAACGTACCGGGTTCGATATCTCCACCATCTCAAGGGTAAGCAACAGCAAATACGTGCAGACGAATGGTGCCATATACCCGTTGAAATTCTTTTTCTCGGAGGCGATGCAAACGAGCGATGGCGAAGATATCTCGTCGAGGGAGGTTAAGGCAGCGCTGCGTGAGTGCGTGGAAGGGGAAGACCCAAGCAGGCCCTATACGGACGAGCAGCTTACCCAACTTCTAAATGAGAAGGGGTACGTTATCGCCAGGCGTACGGTGGCCAAATACCGCGAACAATCGAACATACCTGTCGCCCGTTTGAGAAAAAAAATATAACTTTGTCTCTTTATGGCGACGTTTACCGTGGCAGTCACTTAAAAACATTTTTTATAACCTCGATTGTAACGTTGTCAATCACAAATAAGGAATTAAAGCAGGATGAAGCATTCGATAGCACGTGTAATCTCCACCGTTTTTCAGCCCCTATTGATGCCCACATACGGGGTGATGTTGCTCTTCGTGTACACCTACTTTGGCGTGATGTACAGCCACCGGTTCTGGTTGATAGTTGCTCCCGTCTTCCTTTTCTCGTTCCTCATCCCGGCTATTCTTATAGGCTTACTTTACCGCATGGGGCTGGTGAGTGACCTCTCCATCAAGGTGAGGCGTCAACGGTTCATCCCTTACGTGATCACGCTGGTCTCGTATGGTTTGATGGCCATTCTTTACTATAGGATGCAGATGCCCACGTGGTTCCTGATGATGATCGCCGCCCCGATCGCCATCGTGATCATCGCCACCATGATTACCTTGGCTTGGAAGATCAGTGCGCACATGTTTGGCATAGGAGGACTTATAGGGGGAGCCATGTCGGTGAGTTACTTCGTGGAAAATACTAACCCCTATTACATGTTCATGGCGTTATTCGTCCTGGCGGGGTTAATCGGTTCGTCGCGCCTTATCCTTAAGCATCACAGCCTTTCGCAAGTGAACGCTGGTTTCCTACTCGGCTTCACCATCACGTTCGTTTTCGTCTGGATGGGAGCGAAGTAAGTGATAGAGCTGTTCTCACATTTTGACAAACGAGAATAAAGTTGTATTTTTACACCTGTAAACGGTGGGAGCTGACAGGTCAATGATCGCCGAAAACGGATACAAGAAGAGATTAATAAGTTATATAAGCAAATTTTAAAACTTGAGTGAATATGAAATTTCCGGAAAATTTAAAGTATTCTTCCGATCACGAATGGGTGAGAGTGGAAGGGAGTGAAGCGTACGTGGGCATTACCGATTTCGCCCAGGATGAGTTGGGGGATATCGTCTACGTTGACGTAAGCTGCGAAGGCGAAACCTTGGACAAAGGCGAAGTGTTTGGAAGCATCGAGGCAGTGAAAACCGTGTCTGACCTGCTGATGCCGGTTGGTGGAGAGGTATTGGAGGTGAACGGCGAACTTGAAGATGCCCCCGACTTGGTCAACAAGGACCCGTATGGCGATGGGTGGATCATCAAGGTAGCTATAGCGGACGAGGAGGAGCTCTCAGCGTTGATGACGGCTGCAGCCTACAAGGAGTTTATTGGAAAGTAAACGATGCACATGACGCCTGTAATCAGTATTATCATGGGCAGTACTTCGGATCTGCCCGTGATGGAGAAGGCTGCCCATTTCCTTAACGAGATGGGAGTGCCGTTCGAGATGAACGCGCTTTCGGCACACCGCACCCCGGAAGAGGTGGAGCGGTTCGCGAAAAATGCCCGGGGAAGGGGCATCAAGGTGATTATCGCCGCCGCGGGGATGGCCGCCCACCTACCCGGGGTAATCGCCTCCATGACCCCGCTGCCGGTAATCGGCGTACCGGTGAACGCGTCGCTCGACGGCATGGACGCGTTGCTCGCGATCGTCCAGATGCCACCGGGAATACCGGTAGCGACAGTCGGCATTAACGGATCCCTCAACGCGGCCATCCTGGCACTGCAGATGATCGCCACCGGCGATGAAGCCCTGCAGGTAAAGCTCAACGAGTACAAGGAGGGGTTAAAAACAAAGGTAAAGCAGGCAAACGAGGAGCTGGCTTCCATCTCCTATCCCTACAAGACGAACTAAACTATCATAAAACAGTCGTATGAAACGAGCATGATTAAAAGCGAGCTTCATACACAATATATAATTAAACATTTTCGTATGAAAAAGATACTCTGCATGTTAACAGCAGCTCTCACGCTAATCGCCTGCAACAACGCGGGCAAGCAAACACCCGTGGATGACGGGATCGATTACGCCACCTTCGAGTACAAGGTGGACCGGTTTGCCGATATTGAAATACTTCGCTACCCGGTACCAGGCTTCAACGCCTTAACGCTTCAACAAAAGGAGTTGGTGTACTACCTCTCGCAAGCTGCCCTCGAGGGACGCGACATATTGTGGGACCAACATAACCGCTACAACCTCACCATTCGCCGCGTGTGCGAAGGACTGTACGAAAACTACATGGGTGATAAATCGACCGAGAACTGGAAGCTGTTCGAGACCTACCTGAAACAGATATGGATGGCCAATGGCATTCATCACCACTACTCTGAAGACAAAATACTACCTGGATTCCCCCAGGACTATTTTGTCTCTATCGTCAAGAGCGTGGACCCGGGACGGATGCCTTTCCGCGACGGGATGGCGGCCGATGAGACGCTGAAAGAGATACTGCCGGTAATGTTTGACCCCAACGTGATGCCCAAGCGGATGAACCAGGCGGCCGGCGCGGATATCGTGGCCACCTCGGCCGTGAACTTCTACGAGGGGGTTACCCAGAAAGAGGTGGAGGCATTCTACAACGCGAAGAAAGACCCCAACGACAACACACCGATTTCGTACGGCCTCAACAGCAAAGTGGTGAAGGAAAACGGGCAGGTGACCGAACAGGTCTGGAAGCTGGGTGGCATGTACGATAAGGCCATCGAACGGATCATCGGTTGGCTGGAGAAGGCGGAAGCGGTAGCCGAGAACAACCAACAGAAGGAGATTATCCGCGCGCTCATCAGCTTCTACCAGACGGGTGACCTGGAAACGTTCGACGACTACTCGGTGAAATGGGTGAAAGATACAGAGTCGCGGGTAGACTTTATCAACGGGTTCATCGAAACCTATACCGACCCGCTGGGATTGAAAGGATCGTGGGAGGCCCTGGTAAACTTCAAGAGTCTCGAGGCATCGGAGCGCACCCGCGTGATCAGCGAGAACGCACAGTGGTTCGAAGACAACTCGCCCATCGATGACCGGTTCAAGAAAGAGGAGGTGAAAGGGGTGTCGGCCAAAGTGATTACCGCTGCTATCCTCGGTGGAGACACCTACCCCGCCA
>JGI24710J26742_10000976_pt1 | contig 26589 bp, 19 predicted proteins | sample BioPla2DNA2_FD_26742 | JGI IMG/M metagenome (IMG submission 26742) | reverse complement strand
CTTTTATTTCTTCTTCTTTTAAAATATCGCTAGAAAAACCGTTAAATATTCTTGCGAATTGGTCAACTGTTGGTGAAAGCCAAGAGAAACCTTTCATATTATCTAAAATAATCTTAAATACTTTGTTATAAACTTCATTAGAATAAATTTTGATATCTTTAAAGTTTTCATCACCAGTTATATTATCTGGTTTAACTAGCTGTTTGACCCAATTNAAAACAACTTCATCACTTTTTTCCTTGTTTTCTAATTGATTGTAAAGANCATAAGCATTATAATAGTCTCCTTCTTCAAAATATTTTTGAGCTTTATCTTCTTTTGTCTGACAGCCAAAACAGCCCATCAATAACGTCATTGAAACTAATAAAATTATAATTTTTTTCATTATAGTACCTTCTTTCTTATGATTTTATTGCATTTGGTTTCTTTCTAATTTAATTTTATATTACACAATTATCGTTGACAACTTATTTTATAAAAAACAATCCAATCAAAATTGGATTGTGATTTTTTAAAATAGTTTTTTATTTCTTTCCACAGCAGACATTTGGTTATAAAACTCTACACCTTTATATTTATAAAGTAACCATATCAGCATATAGTATAAAAAGAATACTAGTACAAATAGTAGTAACAACCATAAACTTTTAGTAAAATAAGTTAGTATTAAAAATATTATCCCCACTAATAACAAATAACTGACTGCTAAAGTGTTAAATTTTTTATTTTCTATAAATAGTTTTTCACAAGCAACACATTGATAGTATATCTTACCATCCTTACCTTTTTTATTAACTAAAGCATGTCTTGCATTACAAACTGGACATATTGTTTGATGTCTTCTTAACAAGAAGTCAGTTAAGGAACCAGTAAATTTTCCTTTTGGTTTGTTTTTAGTATCTTCTATTAAGTTAATTTCATCGAATACATAATGACTAATAAATGTGATAAATACCATTACAAAAGCTATAAAACCAACAAAAATAAACCAAGCACTTATATAATCAAAAACTGAAAACTTATCAGTATTTTTATATATAAAAAAAAGAAGAACTACAAACATCACACCAATATCAATAACATATCTTATCTTTGGTTTTTTAGTAGCATAATATTTTTTGTTGCATGAATTACAAACATAATAAATATTATCTAATTGATCTTTGTATTTTTTCAAACGACCACTGCAATTAACACATCTAAATGCAGTTTCTAAATAGATAAAATCTCTAATACTAGACATAAAATACCTCACTATCTCCAATTATAAATTTATGGCACTTAAAAAGCAAACTCAAGATTATCAAATATCTGATAGTTTCGTTTTTTAACTATAAAACTCTTAGCGATATATTTGCTTACATACAGATAAACTGCACAAAAAAAGAGTCGTAAATTCCCGACTCTTTTTGGGTTGGTTTTTATTATTGACATTAATTAGCGAAAGAATAAAGATAATATAGCTTTTACCAATGCTGGGAATGCACTATAGTCAAAGTCATTACTCCATCTTGCAAAATCAGCAATTGTTGTCTGCATTGCATTAACTGTAAACATCTGGCCAAAGCTTAGAAGTAATCCAGAAACAATACCTGCAATTAATGCACCTCTCCAGCCACCCTGCGAATTACCAAATACACCAGCAGGACCACCGCCAAAGAAACAAGTGATAACTGGTGGAGTAAGGGCGTAAATTCCTAGAGCACCAAATACACCAACGCAAATTAGAACAGTTGCTAAACAACTTAAGAAACCAATCATAACTGCTGTAGGAGCATAGTTAAACACGATTGGACAGTCTAATGCAGGAACAGCATTTGGAACAAGTTTTTCAGAAATACCCTTAAATGCTTCTGTTATTTCTGCAACCATCATACCAACACCAGTTAATACGATTGTAATACCTACGCCAAAAGCCATACTATTTTGAATAGCCCATAATAGACCTGCAGTACCACCAGATACATTTTCAGCAACCCAAGTTGGTCCAGCTATAAGAACACTTACTGAATAAAGAATTGTCATGATAATTGCAGTTGAAACAGAAATATCTTTTAAGAATGATAATCTTTCAGGAATCTGTAAATCTTCAGATGATTCATTTTTATGATTTTTGAAAAGTTTACCAACTAATGATGCAACAATCATACCAAATGATGTAGTGTGTCCATAAGCAATATCGTTTGAGCCAGTTACATCACGCATGTATGGTTGAACAAGCGCTGGAGATACAGCAGAATAAATACCTAGTATAATACCTCCAATAATCATTACAGCTAACTTATTAGGATTAGGTACAACTTCTACTAAAATTGCAATATAAACTAAAGAAATATAATAAGTTTGATGTACTGTCAAATAAACATATTTCAATTTAGTAAAACGAGCAAGTAAAAGATTCACCACAAATCCAATAACCATGATAACTGCAATAGCTGAAGCCCATTGTTCGGTAAATACATCAGTACCAACACCTGGTGCAACTGCTTCAATTTTAAAGATATGGTTCATCAGGGTTGAAATTGGCAAAACTACACCAGCCAATAAACTTGTTCCCTGTTGAAGAATTAGATAACCTAATCCAGTTTTAATAGAACCTGAAAGAACTTCCTGAATTGGTTTTCTTTGAATTATCAAGCCCACCATTGCTACTAAACTTAGTAGAATAAATGGTTGATTAAAGATATAAGTAGTAATAAAATTAATTACTAATTCCATTTATTATTCCTCCTCTATATTTATTAAATTTTTCTCAATTAAATAATTTTTAATTTTTGTGTTAATTTCATTTTGATCCATTAAATTATCAATCATAATGACATCAGTATTCACATTTGCTAAATCTCTAGCAAACGTAGGAAAACTAACAATCAGATCACATCTTGCCCCCCTTACACGGGAAATGCTTGTGTGTTCAACACGCACATTAAAAGGTGCGTTAAGCTCTTTAAAAGCTTTATTAATATTCATTCTTAATAATGTACTAGTACCAACCCCTGCACCACATACTGTCATGATTTTAAATTCTTTCATAATACTATCATCTCCTATAGGTTCCTAACTTTCCAATAATACTTATCAACTAATTTTTTATTATGATCTTTAACTTCTGGGAATTCATACTCCAAATGTCCGTTATACCAAACTTCTGGCGTAATACCTTCTTCTAGTAACAGTTGACAAGTTTGCACTAATAGCGCTTGTAACATAAAGACTACAGGAATTGTTGAAGTAGCTCCAACTTTTGTAATCAATCCATCCAACTTAACAGCTGCATCTCCATAAAGAGAACAATTATCAATTACCACATCAGCAATATCTTTCAATTTCTTACCACTTGAATGATGTGTCGCTAACTTATCAGCATATGTTGGATTTGTAAATGCAATAACCGGAACTCCTCTTCCCTTACATTCCAAAGCAACATCAATAGTCGCTGCGTTGTTTCCTGAATTAGAAACGCAAATCATGACATCTGGTTTTTCAACACGATTATATTGAACAATTATCTGTCCAATTCCTTCAATCTTTTCTAGTTTACTAGTTTTGGTAATTTCATTTATTCCCGCTACCGCAGACTCGAAAATTGCATGAGTGTTTGCCATACATGCTGCTCTCCAGAAAACATCTTCCGTCACCAAACTAGAATGACCTGAACCAAACAGATTGATTAAACCACCATTTTTAGTGCATTCTGCTAATAGTTTTGCAGCTTCCATAATTTTTGGACCTTGAGTATCATATGCTTTTTGGACAACTCCTTGCATTATTTCAAAATACTCTTTCCAAACTTCTTTCATAAAAATCCTTCCTTTCTATTATTTATCGATTCCTGCATCCAGTAGAATCGTCTTTACAATTTTCTTTGGCATCGTAATTGATGTACCGATAACAACAGCTGTTGCTCCTGCTTCAATTGCTTTTCTCATTTTGTCACCATTATCAAATCTTCCTTCAGCAATGATGTTTTTCACTCCAGCTGCTTTTAGTTCACGAATTATTTCATAATCAGGTTCTGGAGTAGGTAGAGCACCAAATACAATTGGATTTTTCGAATATGGAGTGTAACCTGACAATGTGGTTCCTACTAAATCCGCTCCAGCATTCCAGCAATTTACCCCTTCTTCAACGGTAGATATATCTGCAATTACGATTACATCAAACTGTTTTTTAATTTGACGAATGAACTCTTCTACAGTCAAGTCATCATATCTTTCACGTTTTGTTCCATCAATTGCCACAGCATCTGCTCCTAGATCAATCAATTCTTTTACCGTTTCCAGATTTGGTGTAATACGAAAATCACCATCATATCCTTCTTTGTAAACTTTCTTTAAACCAATTAAAGGAGTATCTACTGTTTCTTTTACTTTTGGAATGTTCAAATAATTTGTACGTATAGCTGCTGCTCCACCTGCTACACAACTTTTTGCCATTGCTGCCATTACTTCAGGATAGCCCATTTCTTCGTTTAAATCTGGTCCTGCATAGCAAGAAACAATTAATCCCTTATCGATTTTTCTTAAAAACTCTTCTCTTTTCATTCTTTCTCCTTTCCTAATACCGCACTCTTCATAACAAGATGCGTTTTTAATCTTTTCAATATTGCTCACTTCCATTAGCTGTTCTGCCACATTTTGAAACAATTTCAAATGCTGTGAATCATCAACTGCAGCGACAGCGATAATAATACGTACTGGATCATTACTAGGATGACCAAACCAAATATCTTTACACGAAGTTACTATAGAAATGCTATTGCGATTAACATTGCCATTTGGTCTAGCATGCGCCAAAGCAAGTCCAGGAGTTACAACGATATATGGTCCTTCTTTTCTTACCATTTCTATCATATCTAAAGTATATTGGTGGTTAATATCACCATTTTTTTCCAATAACTTTCCAGCCATTAATAGTGCATTTTCCCAAGTATCTAAATCTTGATTAAATGCTGAAGTTTTTTCTGATGTATATATTTCTATGCTCATAATTACCATCTCTCTCTTTCTAACATGTTGAATAAATCGTATGAATTATCTATTTCACATAATTCATCTATGGTATATTTTTCTAACAAATTTAATAAACCTTGTAATGCCTGAACATGACTGCTATAGTCATTAGGCGCTAAACAAAATACGATTTTTACTGGATCAAATAAAGGATGATTAAATATCACACCATCTTCAAATCTTGTAAGTGAGATTGCTAATCTATTAACTCCGTATCCTACTTCACTATGTACCAGTGCTACACCTTTTGAAAACACAACATATGGCCCCGCTTCCTGAATAGATTGAACAACTGACTGAACAAACATTTCGTTGACATCATTATTTTTCAATAATGGTTTGCAAGATATACTTACTGCTTCTCTCCAATTTCTTGCTTTGTTATAAAATGAAATATAACTTGGAGTTAATAATTGATATAGTTTTAGTCTCGATTGATTAAATAATATATCTAAATCATCTTGTTGATGTTGAACGTCTTTGATTGTTTCATTATTTATAAATTCAGAATACATTAAATCAAAATCGTCTTTAGCTGTATGATTCTCACTGTAATTCATTAGCATCTTATTTATCTCTACATAATCTTTTTCCGTTAATAGTGGATTGACAATTACATAAGGAATATCAATGTTTCCAAGATTGATGCTTGAAATTACAAAATCTAATTCCATTTTTCTTAATAATTGAAGATCAACTTTCGGTAGTACTGCAATAATAGAAATATTGCTGAATCGTGTTAAAATTGACTCCCTTAATAATCTTGCTGTGGCAGCTCCATTGAGACATACAATAGCAACTTTTGCTGGTGGTAGCATTCTCATCCTTCTTTCTAAAGAAGAACAAAAATGTAGTACTAAATAACCAATTTCACTATCCGTAATTCCTTTTAGAAGAGAACTTTTATTTTCTTTGACTGTTTCTTTTAAGTGATTAAAACATGTCAAATATTTTTCTTTAATTTCTTTCAAATCTAGATTAGTTATATCAATGTTATGTTGAATTTTAAAGAAAGTGTGTCCTAAATGAGCTTGTAAATCAATATAAAGCTCTTTGTCATTAGTAAAATCTACCTTCATCCTTTTGCTCATATCTTGAATAATTTCATCAATTAAAATTTGCATTTGCATCCAGTCTGTCTTTAAATATCTTTCTGGAACAATATATTGAATTCCTTCCAAATACATAGTTATCATGTATATTTCTTTAGTTGGAACTAAAATAGAAAACTTATCTTCAATTTGTGAAGCAATATTTAAAGCTATTGAATACTTACGATTTTGTGGTTGATTATCATATAATTCGGGATAATCTTCAATAATGTTTCCCATTGACATTCTCTTTATCATAGTTACTAGATACATAAGCAACATTAACTTTGATTCATAAGTTAGTTCTTTATCACCCTCATCTTCTTCAACCAAATGAATTATTTCTAATACCTTTTCCAAATATAAATCACAATATATCTCATGGACAATTTGTCCTAGAGGAAGAAAATCGGTATATTGCTTACTTTCTAATTTGATATTTCTCATTAGCAAATTTACACAAAGGTTGCGAATATCTCTTTCGCTACCATTAATACGGTATCCCTTTGATGTTTTAGCATCCAACTTTAAATTTAAAGGAAAGAGTTTTGTTTTTAGTTTCGAAATATCACTATCCGCTGTTCGCTTAGAAATACTTAATTTTTCAGCAAATGAAGAAGAAGTAATATAATCATTTGTTGCTATTAAAAGTAAAGCAATTGCTTCTTGTCTTTCTTCAGAAGTCATCTTGTAATCATAGGGGTCAATGTTAGTAATAAGTTCTTTTAACTGTATTTTTTGTTGTTCGCTTAAATCCAACATATAAACACCATTTTTCAAAGTAACTTTTGGCAAGCCATTTTCAATAAGAAAATCATTTATTTTTGCTTCTCTATAACGAATCTGTCTTGCGGTAAGTTTTTGCTGTGTGATAAAATCGCCAATTCTCACTGTCTTGTTTTTAACTAACAATTGCAAAAACTCCATAAGTTTACTATCCATCTTTAATTCTCCTTATTAAGAAAATTTCCTTAAACCCTTATAACTCCTTACCGTTTGTTTTATAATATAATTATCAAGATATGTCCTAATCTACATTCAATATCAAAAATTGCTAACATTATTGATACTAACAAAATTATTGTTTATAAATGTGATACCGTAAGGTTATTTGCTTGTTATTAAATAAATAGCTATAATATTTAGCCATTAATCTGAATTCAACGTAATTGTTTTAAAAATATTATAATAAAACAATGCTAAACTATTGATTTCATTATATCTTACGGATATTAAAGTATAAAGTGAAACTTTTTTCCGCCATTTTTGACAAAAGTTGCACTAATTATGATATATTGCAATTTATGAACTTGATAATCCTTTAAATAACCAAATAATTAAAAAGAACTTATCACTTTTTTCGATAAGTTCTTTTCCTTTTAATAATGACTACTAGTCTTCTAATCTCGCTAATAAGTTATTGAAACGTTTTTCAGCATCTGATCTTGATTTAGCATATAATGCTTCAGCATTATCAGGATTAACTTTGACTAAGTTGTTAAATCTAGCTTGTTCCATTAAGAAATCATGGAATTTATCAAAGTCAGGATTCTTATAGTCTAATGTTAATGGTTTTTCATTGCGAGGGTCAAATCTATAAATATTAACATATCCACATTCAACAGCTGCTTTTTGCATTTCTTGATGTCTAACTAGCCCTTTCTTAATTCCATGTAATTCACATGGAGCATAAGCAATGATTAGAGATGGTCCTTTATAACTTTCTGCTTCTTTTAGAGCTTTGATAGCTTGAATTCTATTAGCACCCATACAAATTGATGCTACATACACATGACCATAACTCATAGCAATTTGACCTAAGTCTTTTTTAGCAACTGCTTTACCACCAGCAGCAAATTGAGCGATAGATGCAGCTTGAGAAGATTTAGATGATTGTCCACCAGTATTTGAATATACTTCAGTGTCTAATACTAAAATATTAACATTTAAGTCGTTTGCGATAACATGGTCTAATCCACCATAACCNATATCATAAGCCCATCCGTCACCACCAACAATCCAAATAGATGCAGATACTAAATCTCTAGCTTCTTTAGCCAATTTATGAACATTTTCGTTAGCTGATTTAGCAGCCAATTGTTCGATTTGAGGAGCTAAACGTTTTTCTTCAGCTCTATTACCATTGTTTGCTAAGTAATCTTCAAACAATTTCTTTAATTCTGGTTCTACTGTATCAAGATTATCTTCCATAATCTTTAACAATATTGCTTTCTTATAGTTTCTAGCTAATGCCATACCATAACCAAATTCAGCATTATCTTCAAATAATGAATTAGCCCAAGCAACACCATTTCCATCTGCATCTGTAACAAATGGAGTTGAAGGAGTTGAGCCACTGTAAATTGAAGTACAGCCTGTTGCGTTAGCAACCATCATATCTGGTCCAAATAATTGTGAAACTAATCTGTAGTAAGGTGTTTCACCACAACCTGGACATGAACCTGGAACTTCCATATAAGGTTTCAAGAATTGAGTTCCCTTAGGAGTATCATCAACTAATTCTTGTTTGTATTCAGTATCTTTATATAAATAATTAGCTAATGGTGCTTCTTCTAACATTGAATGAACATCAACCATTTCTAAGGCACCTCTTGGACATTCCTTAACACATAGTCCACAACCTACACAGTTATCTGGAGAAACTTGGATTCTATATTTCAACCCTTTTGCTTTACCAGTTGCATCAATAGTAGCAAACTCAAATGGTGCATTTGCGACTTCTTCTTCAGTTAAAGCAAACTGTCTGATTGTAGCATGTGGACATACAAATGAACAGAATCCACATTGGATACAATTTTCTGGCGTCCATTTTGGTACAAATGATGCAATATTTCTATGTTCGTTATAAGCAACATTATTTCTCATTGTTCCATCTAAGACACCAAATTTAGTGAATGCACTAACTGGCATATTGTAGCCATTTAATGAGTTATATCCATATACATGTTCATCCATGTAAGCATCACCAGTATTAGGTTTTTCAAAATGAGGATCTAAATTAGCCCATTCTGGATTAACTTTTACTTCAACTAGTCCATCTTTTCCAGCATCAATTGCTTTGTAGTTCATATTAACTACTTCATCACCTTTTCTACCATATGACTTCTTAGCAGCTTCTTTCATTAATACTAAAGCTTTGTCATAAGGCATAATTTGTTCATTTAAGGCAAAGAATGCTGATTGTAATGTTGTATTAGTTCTTCTTCCCATACCAATTTCTGCACAAATCTTTGTTGCATTGATAATATAGAATTTAGCATTTTTCTTAGCTAATTGAACTTTCATTCTATTAGGTAAATATTCTTCAATCTTATCAGGATCAATAGTAGTATTTAGCAAGAAGGTACCATCTTTTGCTAAATCCTTTAAGATNTCATATTTAGTGACATATGAGTCTAATGAACAAGAAATGAAATCAGCATTGTTAACGTAATAAGTTGATTGAATTGGATCTGGTCCAAATCTTAAGTGACTTCTTGTAACTCCACCAGCTTTTCTTGAGTCATATTGGAAATATGCTTGAGCATATAAATCTGTATTGTCACCAATTATTTTAACTGAGTTTTTGTTAGCTCCAACTGTACCATCTGAACCTAATCCCCAGAATAAACAAGAAGTATAAGTTCCTCTAATTGTAAAATTAGGATCAACTTCTAATGATAAATGAGTAACATCATCAACGATACCAATTGTAAACTCTTCTTTTGGATTTTCTTTGGTTAACTCATCGTAAACAGCCTTAATTTGATTTGGAGCTGTATCTTTTGATGCAATACCATATCTACCACCGATAATTTCGATGTCTTTATCTTTTAAGACGCTTAATACATCTAAGTATAATGGTTCACGAGAACCAACTTCTTTAGTTCTATCTAAAACAGCAATTTTCTTAGTTGTTTTAGGTAAAACATTTAATAAATATTTAGCACTGAAAGGGCGATATAAGTGGACATTAATTACACCAACTTTTTCTCCTTTTGCGACTAATACATCAATAACTTCTTCAATAGTTTCAACTACTGAACCCATAGCCACAATTACTCTTTCAGCATCTGGCGCACCATAGTAAGTGAAAGGTTTGTAGTCTCTACCAGTCTTTTTAGAAATTTCTTGCATATAATCGTTGACAATATCAGCTACTGCAGCGAAATGTAAGTTTTGAGCTTCTCTGCCCTGGAAAACAACGTCATCATTTTCAGCTCCACCTCTGGTAACTGCATTTCCATGTGGGTTTAAAGCATTATTTTTAAATCTTTCTAAAGCTTCTTTGTCAACTAAACTCTTTAAGTAATCGTACTCTAAAGGTTCAACTTTTTGAACTTCATGAGATGTTCTAAAACCATCAAAGAAATGGACAAATGGAACTGAAGCCTTAATTGCTGATAAGTGAGCCACTGAACCTAAGTCAAGAGCTTGTTGAACTGAACTTGATGCCAGCATTGCACAACCAGTTTGTCTTGCAGCATAAATATCTTGGTGATCACCAAAAATCGATAATGAACGAGTAGCAATCGTTCTTGCTGCTACATGTACTACTGCTGGTAGTAATTCACCAGCCCATTTGTACATATTTGGAATCATCAATAATAAACCTTGAGAAGCAGTGAAAGTTGTTGCCAAAGCTCCTCCCTGTAGTGTTCCATGCACAGCACCAGCAGCACCAGCTTCTGATTGCATTTCAGCAACTTTTACAACACTACCGAACATATTTTTACGATCTTGTGTCGCCCATTGGTCAATTACTTCTGCCATCGTACTAGACGGAGTAATTGGGTAAATTGCAGCAACTTCTGTAAATGCATATGCAGCATAAGCAGCAGCTGTATTACCATCCATCGACATAAATGTTTTTGCCATCTATAAGCCTCCTATTTTCTTTTTTATTGCGCTTCTATTATAAACCAAAATTGCTATTCTCTCAATACACAAAGTAAAAAACACCTTGCATCTTGGCGTGTAGCCTAATATTTTTGCAGGTGTCTTTTAACATTAATTTTTAACTTTTTCTACACTTTTTTATTTTTATCAGAAACTAAGCCAAAGATAGAACCACATATTCCACCCACAATATGAGTGAATTGAGAAATACTATCAGTAACCATTATTGCATTATATATTTCAGCTCCCAAATAAATAATCATTACTAACACTAAAGTCAAAGGAAGTTTTCCCTTTTCTACAGAAGTAACTGAAGATAAAACAATTAACATAAACACAATGCCTGAAGCACCACATAGTGCTATATCAGTAAATAAAACATTATTTAAAATTCCCGCAATTAAAGCTGTAGCTAAAATCATAACCAATAGCTTTTCCGAGCCATACTTTTCCTCTACCATTGGACCTAGCAATAAAACATAACTCATATTGCCAAGAAAATGTTCCCAACTTAAATGACCAAAAATATGGGTAATCAATCTGATATACATCATCGGATTTAATAAACTATCTTTATAAGTCATGGCTGCAAATGATAAAAAACCATCCCCTATGATATTGTACAAAATTAGTACTATTAGACTAATTAATGAAAATGTTAATGTTACTGGAGCATTGTACTCGATTTTTTTTAATAGTGACATAATATATCCTTCCTTTTTTCAATTATACATTAACAAATAATAAAAAACTAACTATCTTTTTAATTGTCCAAACAAAACAACAAATTCATCACCCTTTATTTCAACCAACTTAAACCTAAGTCCACCATACTGAATAACGGTGTTTAATTCAATTTTTCCTTTTTCAACTATCCAAAAATCGTACATGGTTAATTCTTCATCATCTGAATACTGCATAGATACGCAATCAAAAGCCTCTTTTAGTTTGTTGTTGGAACATATGGCATACCAATTAGCATCAGCCACTATTTTTTTAGGTAATGATTCTTCTACCTCTAATACTACAGACATCTGATAAATTTCTTCTAACTGATATTTTATATACAATTCCATTATAAAATTAGCTAGTTTTCCAAATGGATCAATCATCTGCCATCTATCATTTTTTCCTAAAAAACCATAAGCATTAAAGTAGTTATATTGCTTCTTGGTAAGTTTTTTGCGAAAGCTTCTTGAACTGTTCATCTTCGTTACATCATTTCCCTCTGTCAATTCTTTTTTAGCTTCCAAAACAATTAAAATATCTAACTTAATACTGTCAAAAACTGACATTGTTATCACCTGTTTATTATAGCCAATTACTTCATAACGATTTAAACAGATGAAACCAATTAATAAACCTATTACCAAAATTGGCAAAACTAGTCTTTTTATTATTTTCATTTTAGTTACTTCCTCTCTTAAATTGATTATACTATATATAGTTATCTATCTAGTACTTTATTAAGATTATTTTATCAAAAAATCTTAAACATTCTCAATTTTTCATCAATTAGTTTATAATTAAATACAAGGAGTGATAAAAATGCCATTTTCATTAGATATCAATCAAATACTTTTAATCACTATAAGCATATTATTGTTTTTGATTGTCGTTTTATTAATTATCAATACTAGCAAAATTAATAAACAGGAAAAATTTATTGATAGTAGATTTAATAAATATTTGCTCGATATTAACAACAATACTAATTCTTCACTAAATACCTTAACAACCAATCTTTTCAATTATCTACAAGCTAATAATAATGTGCAAATTGAAAGAATTGAAAATTCTAGTAGAAACATTAATGAAGGATTAAAATCTTTATCTAGCTATCTTTTAGAATCACAAAAACAAAATAATGCTCATCAACTAAATAAACTTGAAGCAATTAATAAAACCTTAACTTCTAATGCTTTAATTGAAGAGCAAAAATTAGAAAATTTAAGAACAACAATTGAAACCAATCTCAATAGCATTCGACAAGACAACAATAAACAATTAGAACAAATGAGAAAAACAGTTGATGAAAAACTTCAAGAAACTCTAGAGACTAAATTGAGCCAATCATTTAAAACTGTTTCCCAGCAATTAGAAAATGTTTATAAGGGACTGGGAGAAATGAGAACTTTAGCCACTGGAGTTGGTGACTTAAAAAGAGTTTTAACCAATGTTAAAACCAAAGGAATTTTAGGGGAAATTCAACTGTCAGCTATTATTAAAGACATTTTAAATACTTCACAGTATGAGGAAAATATCAACACTAATCCTGATAGTAATGAAAAAGTAGAATTTGCGATTAAACTTCCTTCAACTGATGATAGCTTTATCTACTTGCCAGTAGACTCTAAATTTCCATCTAGGGATTATATTGCCATTCAAAATGCCCTTGATAACGGAGATAAACAAGAAATTGAAAATGCTCGAAAACGACTTATTAATACTTTAAAAACTCAAGCCAAAACTATTAGCGACAAATATATTAGTGTACCTCACACTACCGAGTTCGCAATAATGTTTTTACCAACAGAAGGGTTATACTCAGAAGCATGTAATTTAAATATGCTAGAAGTTTTACAAAGACAATATAAAGTTACCATCACTGGTCCAAGTACCTTTGCTGCTTTGTTAAACTCTTTACAGATGGGCTTTAAAACATTAGCAATCCAAAAAAGAAGTAGTGAAGTCTGGAATTTGCTTGGTTCAGTTAAAACTGAATTTGAAAAATTTGAAGGCGTCTTAACTAATGCCCAGCAATATATTCAAAAAACTTCTGATGAGTTAGATAGTTTAGTAGGAACTAGAACTAGAGCTATTAATAGGCATTTAAAAAATATTCAATCAAGTAGTATTCCTTTAAGTGAATTTGATCAAATAGAAAATAGGGAGGTAGAATAAAATGTGTGTTTTCTGTTCAATAATAAAAGGTGATATACCAACAAATTTAGTTTATGAAGATGATGTTGTTATGGCAATACTGGATATTTCTCAAGCTACAAAAGGTCATACCCTAATTATTCCTAAAAAACATTATGTTAATATCTATGATGTTGAAGAAGAAACTTTAAAACATATGATTGTAGTAAGTAAAAAAATAGCTATCTTACTTACCGATAAACTAAATGCTGATGGATGTAACATTGTTTCTAATAATAATGAAGCTGCAGGACAAGCAATAGGCCACATCCACTTCCATGTTATTCCTAGATATGTAGATGATGACTATTATATTCGCGGTCAAGTACATGACTATGATTTAAAAGAAATATTAGCTCAAATTAAAAAATAAGACCTCAACTGAGGTCTTAACTTTTATCTACCATATATTGGATATTTTTCAGTAAGAGCAATTACTTGTTTAATTAACTGCTCTTTTTTATCTTGGAAATCTTCTTTTGCTGCTTCAACGATTATTTTTCCAACTAAATAACAATCTTCTTCTGTAAAGCCTCTAGTAGTTACAGTTGGTGATCCTATTCTGATTCCAGAAGTAATAGATGGTTTTTCAGGGTCAAATGGAATAACATTTTTATTCACTGTTATAAAGATTTCATCTAACCTTTCTTCCATTTCTTTTCCAGTAATATTAGCTTTTCTTAAATCAATTAATACTAAATGATTATCAGTTCCTCCAGTAACTAAATCTAAACCACCATCAATAATTGCTTTAGCCATCGCCTTAGCATTGGCAACTACTTTCTTTTGATAATCAATAAAGTCATCGGTTAAGGCTTCTTTAAACGAAATAGCTTTAGCAGCGATAACATGTTCAAGTGGTCCACCTTGAATTCCTGGAAAAATTGCTGAATCAATCTTTTTAGCAATTTTTGCATCATTACATAAAATCATTCCACCTCTAGGACCTCTTAAGGTCTTATGGGTAGTGCTGGTAACCACATCAGCATATCCAATTGGAGAAGGATGAACTTTAGCAGCTACTAGCCCTGCAATATGAGCCATATCTACCATCAAATACGCCCCAACACTATGAGCTATCTCGGCCATTTTCTTAAAATCAATGATTCTAGGATAAGAACTTGCTCCAGCTATTATCATTTTTGGTTTGCACTGTTTTGCTATTTCTTCAACTTTCTGATAATCAATTTGACAAGTCTCTTTATCTACCCCATAAAAAACAATATTATAGTTTTTACCTGAGAAATTAAACGATGACCCATGAGTCAAATGTCCTCCATTATCTAAAGCCATGCCCATAACAGTATCACCTAATTCACACAAGGCATGATATACAGCGAAATTTGCTTGAGAACCTGAGTGTGGTTGAACATTGGCATATTTACAGCCAAATAACTGTTTTGCTCTTTCAATAGCTAAGTTTTCAACTTCATCTACCACATAGCAACCACCATAGTATCTTTTGTTTGGATAACCTTCAGCATATTTGTTAGTTAATACTGACCCCGTTGCCATTAAAACTGCTTCAGAAACGATGTTTTCTGAAGCTATAAGTTCAATGTTACGATTTTGTCTTTCTAATTCTTTTTGAATTGCCTTAGCTATTTGCTTATCTTCTTTAGCAATCACATCAATCATCTTATCTATCATAAATCCTCCCAAAACACATTAAAGAAGCTACTAGTTAGCTTCAATATTTTCTTCAGTGTTCTCTTTTTCTTCCATTGTATTAATTGAGATATTTCCCCTTAAAGTATTGAAAATAAAAACCTTTCCTTCTTTGGAGCTACTGGAAATTAAACTATTACTTTTTTCAACTGTTTCAATTTCATTAACTAGATTTGTCTCGTATACATAACCGTTGTTTAGTTTTAATTGACCATAAGTTGTAGTAACTTCAAATCTAAATGCATCAACATTTTCCATAAGTGAAAATTCAAAATCTCCTGAGACAACAGATCCATTAAATCTATTGAACATAACCTTAGACATTTTAATATCTCCTGTATTACATGAAACAATGATGCTATTACAGTTTACATTGTTCATTAGATAATCACCAGTAATATTATTAAAGTTTATATTTCTAGTATTTACATCACTAATTGAAAAACTGCCAATGATAGTTTTAACATTAATATCAATTATACAATCTTGAGGCAAGTAGATTGTAACTACAGCCACATTTCTTTCTGGTTGGAAAATTAAAGAATCAAAGTTCTCAACTTTTTCAATAAATTCCATATTTAAAACTTTTTGTTCTAGTTTAAAAGTATTTGAATTATCAACTTTTTGATAGTATGAAACCTTAATCTTTTCATTGTTGCTTGGTTTAATTACAACACTATGATTAATAGAATCAATATAGATAGAATTAATTTCATCACTCTCATATTCTTGGAAAATTTCTAAATATGCTGAGTACGATTTTGCACTAGGAAAATAGTACTTACCATATATGTAAGATATACCTAATATTAAAACTAATAGTATCACTATAATCGCAAATAAACCGTTTTGTTTTCTCATGTTCTAATTATAGCACTATTAAAAAAAAACAAAATAGCTATTTTCAGTTTTTAAAAAGTTGGAAATATGTCATTCTATTAATTTGTGATAATTGTCTTTAAAGTATTAGACACAAAAAAGATGGACTTCTAAATACTGAAGTTCATCTTATATGTCTTTGTCTATATTGAATTATTATTGTAGTTTTAACACTAGACAATAATACCTTAAAACTTAATTACTTGCTTTTTCTAAAATAATTATCAATCTATTTAATCCACCGCCATAGCAAGTTATTAAAGCAAGATCGCCAGGTTGCCACCAAGCTTTATATTCTTTTTCAGCAAATTTGGTTTTAAATATTCTTGCAACATTGTACAGTTCACCATTAACAGTAACTGTATCAGTCTTTTTTACTCTTGGCAGCCAACTAAACACACCTGGATTGTGCCCAAGTAAGACATTGCCTTTATAATAGACGACATATCCAGCATCTAAATTTCTAATCATCTCATTGTAGTTTTTAAACCCACGATAATTAACTTTCCAATTAACTGACTTACTTGAACTATAACTAACGATTTTTTCCCATTTGCTGCTAAGGTTTATATCTCCATGTGTAANNCTATCAATAGATGTTATTTTTTTACCATNTAAATACCAACCTTCAAATTTATATCCTGATTTAGTAGGATTTGTTAGAGTTTTNCCTTCACCATATATATAAGTGTCAGATACTACTCCATCATAAATTATATTATATTTTTTTCCTTGCCACTTACTATATAAAATGATATCACCACTTGGCTTAACTAATCGATTAGGATACTTGTTTCCATTAGCATCATAATATCCTAAAAAGAATTCATATGGACGATCATCTTCTAAAGGTTTAATTAAAGAAACATCTTGACCATAAATATAGTTAAANCTATGTTTATTATCACCATCAATGTAAGTAATTGCATAAGTTTTTGGCTTATATATTGGTCTNTAGGTTTCAAAAGGTCTTAAAGTAACCGCTATTTGATCTACCGTAAAATTTTCATATATTTCGTTTTGATATACTATTNTATCATTTATACTAACATTGAATATTTCTTTTGTTTCTACCCCTGTTTCTGGATTAACTTGAATAACAGTTATCGGATACATCTCAAAATGCGGGGAAACAGCTCCACTTATTGTAAGAGCTAGAAATAGTCCTACCACTAATTTTTTTAACATGTTTATAATCTCCTTTTTTACATTTGTCGTTTATATTTTTATAAATTTTATTTATTATAGGTTTATAGGTTTTCTATGATTATAAAATATCATCTTTAATAATTTTATTCTGTGACAACATCACTAGAACCTACCTAGTTCTGTGATTAAATCACCCAAAAAATATCTACTATAAAATACGACAAAAAAAAAGAAGTTTTAACTTCTTCCTTTTATTACCATGGTGAATTATCATTTTCTGGATGTCCTATCATTGGGTATCTTCCTAATTTAGGACTTTTTATTTCTCTATGCTTTTTAACATAACTAAATAAAACATCATGAATTGGAATTTTAGTATCTTGCCAATTAATTTGATTAGCTACTTTACCAGTATCATTTCCTCCAGAAGACATATAAGCACTTGTTATTACTGAATAAGACTTTTTAAAATCTATAGGTGAACCATCTAGTAAAGTAATACTTACAACTTTACTAAATGCTGGTTTTGTATTATCAATTTTTACTATCAAACCTGAAAACATGATATTAGCGTTATTACCAAATCTTTGTGGTTCATGTACTAATTCAAATAAATCCCATATTTGTTGACCACTCATATAACCTTTTTGAAGAGGGTCATTAAAGCCCATAGCATTTGATATTGTAAACCTTGTTATTTCACCTTTAGAAATCTTGCGACCACAGCTAGTACAGTTAAAATACACAACATCAGTTTCGACAAATTCTTTTACTGCATCACAAATTAAATTACCCATTGGTGATTCAATTGATAAGCGCATTTTAATATCTTCATTTGTGTAACCTAAAACTTCTGAAAAATAATATTCATAAGGACCAGTTACTCGATTAACAAATTCTTGAATTTCTTGATTAACTTCAAAATTGCCATGAAGCACATCTATAACAGTACATTCTTTAGCAACAACTTTCCTTGTTTCAGTATCAAAAGTTAAAGTAATATGCGGAAGTGATTTACCACCAAATCCACCTTTAGTAATGGCACAGTCCATTACTACTCTAGCGTAGTCTCCTGGAATATGGCCACCTATCATTACATCTGGTTTTAAATCAATAATCTGTTTTAAAACATCAATTAGCTCACCAGATTCACTATCTTTAGTAAAGTAAAATGGAAAATGAGTTAAACAAATAATTATTTCAGCTCCCATTTCCCTAGCTTCAACAATATATTTTCTTAGTGCTTTAACTTGGTCTAGCACTTTAAATTTATAAAATGAATTTGAATCAACCATATATTGAGTATATTCAGTGGTAACTCCAATAATTCCGTATTTAATACCATTTTTCTCTAATATTACATATGGCTTAACTCCTTTAATAAAATCATTAGTTTCTTTAACTATTATATTTGCACACAAGATGGGGAATTTATCTTTAATATAATCAATATTGTCTTCTAGTTGCTTTAAACCTTTATCAAATTCATGATTCCCTAAAACCATACAATCTGTTTTGATTAAATCTAATCCTTCAAACACCTCTTTTCCATGCCATAAAACACGATTAATATTATCACCTGCATCTAAAAGTAAAGTGTTCTCTTTATTTTTACTTCTGACAGACTCAATTGCACTATAAAACTTGGCAAGTCCTGGAGCATTTTCATGTTCTCTAAACTCTCCACCATAATCTGCATGATTTAAAATATCAATTCTTACTAAAGCCATACTAACCTTTTAAACCTCCACGAGAAACACCAGTAACAATACTCTTTCTAGCAAATAAGAATAGGATAATCATTGGCAAAACAACAATTGTTGCTCCAGCCATTAATCTTTCATACCTAATGCCTGTTTCGTTGGTAAAGGCAAATAAGCCAAATGGTAATGTTCTGTTTTCGGTAGAATTAATTACTAAAATCGACCATAAGAAACTATTCCAACAAGCGATAGCATTAAGTAAAGCGATAGTGACTAAAGATGGTTTAGCAATAGGAACTAAAATTTCCCATAAAAACTGCCAGTCAGATGCACCATCAATTTTAGCTGAATGGTATAAACTATCAGGAACAGACATAAAGAAATTCCTTAGTATATAAGTGTAGAAAATACTTGAAGTAAACGGAATAATTAAAGCAATTATTGTATCATATAAACCAAATTTAACGATTGTTGAATAGTTAGTGATGATTAACATTTCAAAAGGAATCATCATCATAGCTACCAAAGCAGCAAAAATAATATCTCTACCTGGAAATTTCATTTTTGAAAAAGCAAAAGCAGCCAGGATAGTATTAAACATTGTAATTGTGACACAGAAAATTGTAACAATTAAAGAGTTTTTAAAATACTTTAAAAATGGTGCTGTTTTTAAAGCGTAAACATAATTATCTAAAGTCGGTTTGGCTGGAAAAATAGTTGGTGGAACTTTATTGGCTTCAAAGCCTGTCTTTAAAGAAGTAACAATCATCCAAAAGAAAGGGAAAAACATAATAAAGGCACCGATTGCTAAAATGACATAAAGTATAATTTTTTTATTTCTTTCTGTATTTTTCATTGTCATTCTCCCTTCTAGTAATAATCATATTTTTTCTGAATTCTATTTTGCACCATGGTAAATAATAAAATGATGACAAATAAAACTATCGCACTTGCTGCAGCATAGCCTAGTTTTAACTTAGTATAGAATTGTTCATATAAATAGAATATAACTGTATACAAGTTATATGCNGGNCCTGGTTTACCCCCAAAAAGCATATATAGAGCATCAAATACTTNAAATGATGAAATAATATTGACAATCGCTACTAAACCGATAGTAGGAGCTAAAAGAGGAACTGTAATATTAAAAAATATATCTACAGTTTTGGCCCCATCAACTTTTGCAGCTGTATAATATTGTGGATCAATATTTTGTAGTCCTGCCAAAAGTAAAATAATCGTAAATGGTAACATGCTCCACACACCATAAATACATAAACTTATCATCGAATATTGAGGNTTGTTTAAAAAGTTAATGGCATCAACATTAAATAAAGACAGTAGATAATTTAATATTCCATAATCATAGTTAAATAGCCAACGCCACACCAAGCCAATAGCAGCACTTGAAGTAACCATNGGCATAAAATAGGCTGTTTGAAATAACCATTGTAGTTTTTCAACACTGTTTAACATAACTGCAATTAGAATTGAAATAACTANCGAAATACTGACAACAACTAAAATATATTGTGTTGTATTAATTATTGCTTTGATAAATGTTGGGTCAGAAAAAACCTTTTGATAATTNCCNAAACCCCAACCAGAAAAAGTATCAGAGATAACTTTATAATCTTCTTTAAAGCTAATAGCAACCGCATTAAAGAATGGATAAACAGTAAAAACAAAAATACCTAACATAAAAGGCAAAAGATATATAGTTGGTTTCAAAAAGGTTTTAATAGTAACTTTTTCATCACTTTTATATTTCTTTACTTTTTTAAATTTACTCATAATATCTTTCTCCTGTTAATTCATCAAACAAGAAAACACCTTCTTTTTTAAATCCAATATTTAAATTATCTCCAATTTTAATTGCTTTAGTAGCATCAATATATCCTCTAAGATTATATGAACCAATTTTTAAATTAACNAATGTATCTTTACCTGATAAATAATATTCAACCACTTTAGTTTTAATATCATCTTTATCATTAAAGGTAATAGCTTCAGCTCTAGAGGCTAAAACTACTCTAGATCCTTCTTCCACTTGCCATTTATNGTTAGTTTTAATTATTTGATTATCACCATCAACTTTAATTCCACCTTCAGTATAAATACCATGTAATTGATTAATTGTCGGAGAACCAATAAAATCAGCAACAAAAAGATTGGCGGGTTGATTGTATAGATTCCTAGTCTTATCAAATTGTTGCATTTCACCAAGTTTCATTAACATGATGTAATCTGAAATAGCACTAGCCTCTTCTTGATCATGAGTAACAAAGAAAGTAGTGACACCTGATTCTCTTTGAATCCTTCTAATTTCTTCTCTCATTTCTACACGAAGTTTAGCATCCAAGTTACTTAATGGTTCATCAAGTAACAACAACTTAGGATTTTTTACCAAAGCNCTAGCAATAGCTACACGTTGCTGTTGACCCCCACTTAACTCTTTAGGTTTTCTANTTAAATATTCTTCAATATGAACCATCTTAGCAAACTCTTTAGCTTTTTCGATTCTTTCAGCCTTTGGAACTTTTTTTATTTTTAATGGAAAACAAATATTTTCTAATACGGTCATATGTGGATACAGAGCATAGTTTTGGAAAACTAAACCAACTTCTCTTTTATCTGGAGTTAAATCTGTCACATCTTTATCATCGAAAAATATTTGTCCTTCAGTTACTGGTAAAATACCTGACAACATGTTTAACATGGTTGTCTTACCACAACCCGAAGGTCCTAAAAGAGCAATTAATTTGCCACTTTCAAATTCAGCAGTTAAATTATCAACTGCTGTTACTTCACCAAATCTTTTAGTTAGGTTTTGTACTTTTACTCTCATTTATAATTCTCCCAAATATTATTTCTATATTTAANCGTTAAAAAAATAACGTCGTTTACAACTTTATTTATAAGTAACCACACCTTAAAAAGGTGTGGTTACAGTTAAATTTAATTATTGATTTAATTCTGCGTTGGCAGCAGCAATCATGTCATCTAATGCAGTTTTTGGATCTACATTATTTAAACATGCTTCAGAGATCATTTTGTCAATTGCTGTACGAACACCAGCTGAACCTTTAATAGCATTTAACCAGTTGATAAAATCTTTACTAGCATATAATGCTTCAGCAGCAATATTTGTGTTGATATAATCTTGATATTCGGCAGTTTCCATACCTGAAATATATGCTGGAAGTGCACCAAAATTGATTGCCCATCTAGATGTCATTTCAGTAGAAGTGAACCATTTTAAGAATTTATAAGCAGCTTTAGCTTTAGCTTCAGTAGTTTTAAAACAAACAAATCCACCGCCCCAGCTTGAAGAATATAAAACTTTGCCTGCTTGAGGAATTGGAGCACATCCAACTTCAAATGCTCCGTTATTCATAGTAGCATAACCAACACCAGCACTTGAACCGATATAGCTAGCTACAGCACCTGAACAAAATGGACCTGAAAGATAGAAGTCATCGCCAGGTAAACGGAAGATACCTTCTTTAATACAATCAGCTAACCAAGTTAATTGTTCTAAAGCAACATCATAATCTAAGTCCATTTGNTTTGTTTCAGCATTNATATATCCTGAACCATTTTGAATTAATAAACCTTGGAATGTGTCGATAGCACTGTCAGTACCAAAACCAGGTTTGCCAGTTTTTTGATAGATAACACGGCTTACTTCTTCTAATTCTTCCCAAGTTTTTGGAACTTCAAGATTTAACTCTTCAAATAAAGTTTTATTGTAGTAAAATACTTCAGAAGTACAAATGTTAGGAATCATATAAATAGCACCATCACCCCATTGAGTAATTTCACCATATACAAAACCAGTTAAATTTTCTTTGAAATTAGGGATACCAATAGTTGCATCATTAATATAAGGTGCAAAGTCTACCAATAAATCTTCATCAATATAGTCAGCAACATTTGTTGGGAAACGACTACAAATATCTGGTCCGACACCATTACGTAAAGCTTGAAGTAAATTAGCATCATAGTCTTGATAAGGCTGTTGAACTAATACCACTTTTACTTCATTTTGTGATGCGTTGAATTCATCAACGATACCAGTTAAATATTCGTTATGATGTTCTGTATAAGTATGCCAATATGTAATTTCAACTGGACCTTCATTAACAACCTCAGGTTTTTTACAGCCAACCATACCTACAAGCATCAAAACTGTTAATATAATAGTTAATAGTTTTTTCATTTTTTCTCCCTTCTATTTTCTATTTATATTCCAAAAAAGTTTACTAACTTTTAATGGCTCAAAATTTTATGAAACATCTAATTTTAATATCAATAATCGTTTTGTAAACTACCTGGTTTTTCCTTCTTCTTTATTATTATACCAAATTTCTATTGCATAACAATATTTAATAGTATTATAAGTATTTTTTATAAAAAGATTTTCTAATATAAAAATCCCACATCGATGATGTGAGATTCTATTTTTACAAATCTAATGTTTTATCAATAATATCCCTACACTGATCAAGTAAATTGGCTCCACCAACTATACAGACACTACCCTCTTCATTAACTTTTTTAAACACTTCTTTTATCTTTAAGAAATCTTCTTTAGTAGTAGTTAAAATCTGCGTTCTAACAGCACATTTATCTTGATAAGTTAGCCCAGCAAAATATTCAGCATTGCCTGTACTGATTTTAGTTTTTGCAGTTAAAAGTGGATCGCTATCACCAATAGTACCGATAATATAATTATCTATCCTATCAACATTTTTATAAAAATTATCTAGATAATTGTTAGTTGCTTTATAAACATCAATTGATCTTCTTGGATTTGGATCACGGAATGAATAGAACATTATATTACCTGCTTTACTAGAAACCCCACAGCCATAAGCTCCGCCTTTAGCCCTGATTTCATTCCATAAATAATCTAAACCTAAAACTTTATTTACGACCGCTAAATTGCCTTTGATATTTTTGATATTATCTCTAACATTAGCTGTCATTGCTGCATAGCCCACAGGTGATGCTACAGTAATTCCTTCATTTGCCTTAGCCATAACTTCTCTATCCGTTTTTATTATAGGGTTATTATCCTCTTTAATTGCTTTCAGAATATTTTGAGTAACATCTTCTTTTTGAGCACTCATTACACTTAAAGTTAAACGATTTTTAGCGAACACTGAGTTGTAGACATTTTGAAGTTTCTCCAGTTTTTCACTNTTAAAGTTAGCNATCAATTCTTTAACATAGTTATAGAAACTATANCCACTCATCACTTCTTTNACAGTCGCAAACTCACTGGCAGATGCCATTGCTCTATTGCCAGCATAGCTATGACCAGCCATTGAAATTTCCATTTCCATCATCGCTTTACCTTGTNTTAGTACATTCAATACTACTTTTTCATCATTAAACAAAAGATTATATAAATGTTCCTTAACAATTTCTAAAGCTTTCTCATTATTGTTATCCAAACAAGAATAAGTAACAGTTGCTAAATGTTTATAGCCATCATTATGCTCATGAGCAACTAAAGTATTAGAAACATTGAAACTACCTAAATAAGTGTTTCTAATTCTTGCTAGCTCACTAGTTGAATGGTTTTTAGATGGTAATTCTGTCATTAACTTAAATACAACAGCTAAATTTTGGCAATCTTCTAAAGACAAGTCTTCAACATTAAAATATAAACCACCATAAGTAATTCCTTCTGCTTCAGGAGCATAACTAATAACTGTTACTTTATCAACTTCAGTAATTTCTTTTTCAATTTCAGCTGGTTTTTCATCAATATCACTCAACTCTAAAGTTGGAAGCATTGCTTTAACTTCAGCTGTATCTTCACTTGATTGCCACTCTACTAACTGTCTATTGAAAGCAACTAAATCTTCAATTTCTTGCTTTGATAATGTTGCTTTATAGTCAGCAAGTTGTTTTTCTAACTCCTTTTGCTTTTGAACTTCAATTGTGGTTGAAGGAACCATTAATACTGAAGCATAGTGAGTTGGATTTAATAAATACTTTTCAATTAACTTTTCAAAGTAATCAGTATCAATCTTTTCTCTTAATGATTTATAAATACTTTCATTACATAAACCATCTAATGGATCTCCACCATAATTCCAGCTACTCAAGGCCAAAATATTATAAATAATTCCCTTAGGAGCATAACCAAAGTCTCTTTCTTTGTTAGTAAACTCCATCTTATTTAAATTAGCAATCAATTCTTCTTTATTTAAACCTTCTTTTACAACCTTTGTTAATACTTCTTTAATAGTTAAAACTATTTCATCATAGTTTTCTTTATTGGTATTATTTGCTAGGATGAAAAGACTAGGTTGTAACAAGAAAGTTTCTATTCCAATCGTTACATTTTCAGCTAAGCCTTTTTCTAAAATTGCCTTAACTAAAACTGATTCATTATTTTCAGCTAAAATATTGGCGATAATCTGAAAAGCTGTACTTACTTCATAATCATCATAATCTGCTAAACCAAAACCAAAAGAAGCCAGTGCTTTATTGTTTATATCNCTATTAGCTGGCACCGCAAACTCCCTTAGCAANACATCTCTAACAACTGGTTTTTGTTTTTCGATGCTATATATTTCATTACTTTCAGAATACTTATTTAAATATTCATCGTTAATAATTTCCAAAATTTCCTCAACATTCATCTTTCCATCTAAAAAAATCATTGAATTTGTTGGATGATAATACTTACTATGAGCTTCTTTAAAATCTTCGTAAGTCAATTCTGGAATAAAATCTGGATCACCACCAGAAGAATACTGATAACAGTTATCTGAAAATAAGGCATTAAGCAATAACTCATTAACCATACTTTCTGCTGTAGAGTAAGCCCCCTTCATTTCGTTGTAAACAACACCTTTATAAATAATAGGTTCATCTTTATCATTTAATTCATAATGCCAACCTTCTTGTCTAAAAATGTTTTCATTTTTAAGACATAGCGGATTAAAGACCGCATCTAAATAAACTCTCGTTAAGTTTTTAAAATCTTTATCATTTCTTGAACTTACTGGATAAACTGTCTTATCTGGAAAAGTCATCGCATTTAAAAAAGTGTTTAAAGAACTCTTTAATAAATCAACAAACGGTTCCTTTAATGGATACCTTTCTGATCCATTTAAAACTGAGTGTTCTAAAATATGAAATACACCTGTACTATCAGTTGGAATTGTTTTAAAACCAATAGAGAATGTCTTGTTGTCATCATCTCTATCTAAATATAAAAGTTGTGCTTTAGTTTTTATATGA
>JGI24710J26742_10000969_pt1 | contig 26737 bp, 26 predicted proteins | sample BioPla2DNA2_FD_26742 | JGI IMG/M metagenome (IMG submission 26742) | reverse complement strand
TGATGAATGGCTCAGTTCTACAAGAAAATATATTAAGTTTAATCAATGAGTGACCGGTAAAACATTGTATAGTATTTTACACAGGATTATGGACTTGACTCATATTTGTTAAACCAATTTATTAAAACATGTGCTATTATCAAAAAGAAAAAGATTGTTACAAAACAAACACTGTACCCAATAAGTTGATTTCATGAAGATGATGTCAAAACAGATAAAGACCATTGACTACTTAAAACACGATTATTTTTATAAACTATGATAGAGATTCGATAAGATTTTGAAAGGAACATTTAAATGGAGTATACGCAATCACAATGGATTCTATTCTTTTTTATTTATGCTACTCTGGGTTGGATTTGGGAATGTTGTTATGTATCCGTTAAACAAAAAGAGTGGATTAACAGAGGGTTTTTGCATGGGCCTATATTACCCATTTATGGTTTTGGTGCAATTATCCTTCTATGGTTAACGCTCCCTTTTAGAAACAATTTGATGCATGTATATATTCTAGGGCTCATAGGCGCTACGCTATTGGAATACGTAACAGGAGCCGCCATGGAGCGACTTTTTGGTGTACGATACTGGGATTACAGCAATCAACCCTATAATTTTAAAGGTTATATTTGTTTATCCTCTTCAATTGCTTGGGGAGGCTTTACCCTATTAATGACCGAGGTTTTACATCCTGTCATTGAAGTCATGTTATTGAGCATCCCTCATTATTTATTGGAACCCATTAGCAGCATTTTCCTTTTTACCTTTGCTGTGGATACAACAATATCTGTACAATCAGCTTTGGATATGAAAGGATTAATGAAGAAACTTGCTGAAAACAATGTCGCATTAGAAACTGTCAAAAACCAATTGGATATCGTAGCCGAAGACATTGAAGAATTCTCAGAAAAATTCAAAGAACACGTGGAAGAAACAGAGGTAAATTTCCAACAAAAAATGATAGATCATCGGAAAAAATCACAATTGAAAAAGCAGCGTCGCCAAGTCTTTATCTTAGAAAAACTCCGCGATCATCAAGAAAGAAAATTACATTGGTTTGAACTCTTATATGAAAGAATCGATACTTCCATCAAAAAAATCGATACGATACTTATGTCATCATCCCCGAGTGAGCGTAGTCGCTTGGATAGTCTAAGAAAAGATTTATTGGATTTTAAAACAATGGTAAAAGAAGCAGAAATAAATAGGGCTGCTATGAAAAATGTAGAATACCAAAAGGCATTAAGCATCATACAAAGAAACCCTACTTCTATCTCCCCTGTTTTCAAGGATGCTTTTGCAGAGCTGAAAAAAATAATTACTCAAAAATGAGTAGAGTTCAATAGATTGTTATGAATTTCAAATATTTTGACATTTAAGTTGTACCCAAGTGTCCTATACAAAAACTGCAATTACATAAAAGATTGTAATTGCAGTTTTAAACTTTTAAATCTATGAATTCATGCTTTGATGATTTGAATACCGACGTTATTGGGATCTTTTACAAAAAAACATTCCAAATGACCGCCTAATATTTGAGGTTCAACTGTTATCAGCTTCCTTTTTCTGGCTATTGCCAACAATTCCTCGTATCTTTTCGTAGCAATACCGATAGAAACACCGGCGGCGTTAGTAACGTCAGCCAAGTTTTTGTTCTTTATCAATTCAATTTGCATCTTGTTCTCCGCTTCATAAAAAACGATCGATGTCGTCTCGTCGGGAGAAAAAGCATTATTTAATGTCAATCCAAGGTATTTACCATAAAATTCCTTCGATTTTTCCAAATCTTCTACCATAATCGTTATCCATTGAATCGTCATTTTGCATCCTTTCGAAAATAAATTTATTACGCTTCGATAAAGCGAATTGTTTTTAAAAAATGTTAAAATCCTGTCTGTTGCAGAAACAAAATGTAGAAATTATTTCCAGGGCTCTATCGCCCTATCTTATTTTTCATTTTCGGAATGCGTCCATCGACCATCATTAAAAGCTTCCAAAAGAATTTTTGCCGTTCCTAAATTGGTTGCTAAGGGCACACAATGGACATCGCAAAGACGAATCAGTGCCGCTACGTCGGGCTCGTGGGGTTGAGCGGTCAACGGATCTCGCAAAAAAATGACCAGATCCATCTTTCCGACGGAAATCATAGCACCGATTTGCTGATCACCACCTAAGGGACCGGAATTAAAACGGTGTATCGATAATCCAGTCGCATCCATAATGCGCAAACCGGTTGTACCGGTTGCATAAAGCTCGTGTAATTCTAATAGATCCTTATTGGCAAAAGCCAACTCAACGATATCTTCTTTTTTCTTATCATGGGCAATTAAAGCAATATTCATGTTTACACCTCTATGAATGTTTGATCTACTCTTCTAAATCATCCTGTAATGGATTTGTTTTTAAAATCGTTTGCTCTTTTTTGACGATCGGTAAATACTTTCTTTCTCCGGAATTTAGAATATCGGTAAATTTTTGAAACAAAGCTTTGACATCCGCTATTGCATTGTCAAAAATGCCGGTTTTTGCAATGTTGATCACCAACATGGTGAGCATTGCTCCGAAAACAGCACCCCAAACCCCAGAAAATTGTAATCCCACATAGGTCGAAAGCAGTGCCAGTAAGGGGTGCAAACCGGTTTGGCTTCCCATTACCTTAGGCTCCATCACTCTACGCACCATCATAAATAGAATACCGAGGGCAACCAGAAAAACGCCTTTTTTAATATCTCCTCCAAGAAATTCAAAAATACCCCATGGGAGCAATACGGCGATGCAACCCAAAATCGGCAATAAATCGACAAATGCAAGTAAAAACGCTATCAACAAGGCATAGGGTTGACCATAGAGAGAAAGCGCCAAAAACATAAACACCATGGCAATAAAAGACAGGATCAGTTGTGCTTTGAAGTAGCCACCTAAGGCCGTTGAAATCGTATGATACAACAAACTGGCCATTCTGTTTAAGCTTCCGGGTAAATATTTTTCTCCTATTACAGAAATACGATCGTAATCTGCAATAATAAAATATAATGCCAAGAAAAACGTAATGAAACCAATAAAAAAATTACCGGCTTTTGCCGTCATGGCTGCGGTAATACTAACCGTAGTCGTAATGAGATTTCTACCGAAGTTTTGCAAAGAAATGAGCGTTTTGTCAACCGTATCGTTGAGCAAATCGGTCACTTGGGGCGGTGCAATATCAATGAGCCAAGTTAAATTTTTCTGAAAACCGTCAATTTCAATCACTATATTCGACCAGTTTTCCTGTAAGTATAGAACTAGGGTAATCGCTTCTTGTACAACTCTAAATATAATAAAGTAAACCAAGACGACTATCAATAAGATGATGACAATGTTGATGAGCAAAGCAACAAACCGTCGAGAATTTGGAAACTTTGCATTTACTTTTCTTACTAAAGGATTGGACAAATTGGCAATCAATAAAGCCAGTATAAAGGGCAATAATATTTCAAATGCTTTTGGCAAAACATATACAACGAACAAGATACTGATGACAGCGATAATCAATCGCAAGGCCAAACGTTTGTACAATAACGTATCTTGCGTATTTAAGTGTTGAAACTCTTTCATTTTTCCTCCGGACATGTCTCATGCATCCTTCTGATGGTGAGGCGATGTATTCATCAATTCTTCGAATTGTTTTTTTGTCTTTACTAATAATTGTGTCAGTAATTGTTTTTGATCTGAAGACAATCCCTTCATCACAGATTCTTCAATTTTTTGAAGGCGTCCGATAATTTCTTTGCTATAGACTATACCCTTTTGGGTAAACTCTATGGCTTTGCTTCTTCTATCTTCTCTCAATTCTCTTAATTCTATATACCCTTTTTCCAAAAAATAACGAATATTGATATTGATCGTCTGTTTGGGAAAACCTGTTTTTTCACTGATTTCTTTTTGAGTATAGGTGTTTGGTGCTCGATATAAGGTGTCAAGAATAATGAGCCCAATGTATGTTAAACCCACGGATTTTGCATATTGAGCGTACAATTCATCGATAGCTCGCCATGTTTGTACAAATTCTGAAGTATTATTCTTTATTCTCTCCTGTTCCATTCCTATCGTTTCCTGTCTTATTAGTCTATCGTATTTACTATACGTGTTTAGGACTATTTTGACAGATCTATTCCTTTACGTCAATTATTTAAGTCTGATAAAAATTGTATCTGTTGCCATCAAATGACAAAATGCCCCTTGCGGTTAGTCACTATCTAACCACAGGAGCATTTTGTTTGAATTTTATTGTTTAGTTTTAAGCTTGGGGCGCCGGTGCTTTTACAACAAGCAATTCTAAGGTTTCGTCATTTAAATTTTTGACGTTCATTTTTGTCTTAAAAGGAATCTTAAGCAAAGTTCCCTTTTCATAGGTATGGATATCTTGGTCATCCAACCCAATGGATAAAGTGCCGCGAATTACTGTCATATAGACGTTCGAATTGGAAAAATGTTCCGGCAATCCTTCTTCCTTGTTGAATACCATATGTAAATAGTGGACATTTTCATCGAAAACAACTTTTTCCACTGCTTTATCGTCTCCGGTGTACAGTTTAAATACTTGTTCTACCATATCATTGCCTCCGGTTCATTGTATTTCAATACATTAAAAATCCTTACAGATACTTTTTGCATTGTTCTTTTATCATAATTCTTTATATTCCAAAGTGTCGTAACATCAGTTACAATTAAGGTAAAATAATATGACTTTTCCAAGCTTTCTTTGCGTACCATTTTTCTTTGGTTAAGCATGTAACGCGTTCCGAATGCTTTTCGTGAATCAATGGCCTATATACTTCATTTCGAGTAAATTGATATTCAAAACCACATTTTTCCTGAACACGGATCGATTGCACATTGTCTTCAAAGGACACGCACCAGAGTTTTTTTAGATTTAAGTTCTCAAACCCGTAAGGTATCATTGCCCCCAACGCCTCGGGTACTATTTGCTGTCCCCAAAAGGGTACGCCGATCCAGTAGCCGATTTCCGCTTCGTCCTCGGGTAAGTTGATAAAACTTTCCTCGCCGAACATTATGCCGATACTCCCGATAGGATGTGCCAGTTCTTTTAAGACAATGGCTAAAGTATTGGCACCGGACAGCACTTCAGAAATAATATTTTGACTGTTGGTGACACTGGTATGAACCGGCCAACCGGCACTGGGGCCAACCCTTGGGTCTTTAGCGTACTGATACAAAAACTTTGCATCTTCTACTGACCATGGGCGTAAGATTAATCGTCGGGTTTCTAAAACCATTAAAGACTCCTAACAGTGATCCAATAAATTTTTTGCCAAAGTACATCCATTAAGTTCTTAACATTGAAGGATGTTCAAACGCTCTTTCGATTTTCACATAACTCTCTACTCTAGAATTGTTTTTAAAGATAAAATGCTTTCGGATACTGTACCATCCCTTTTACACCGCTTGCTTCACTCTTCGACAAAATATAAACCATATAGTTTTTAGACGGAATATCATAGGGGGGCCGTATGCCCATTTGAGCTGCAGGGATATAACCGAATTTGGGGTAATAGGCATCACTACCCAATACAACCACACAAACATAGCCCAGTTCTTTTGCGATTCGATGGCTTTCTGCAATTAAAGCCCGACCGATCCCTTTTCTCTGATACTCCGGTAAGACCGCTAAAGGTGCTAAGGTTAATTGCGTCGAGTTACCAATCGTAATCTTCGTTAGCAAGATATAACCAATCACTTGACCATTCTCTTCTGCAACCAATGATAGCTCTGGAATGAAGGTCTCTTCTTTTCTCAGTGCATCCACGATTTCTTGTTCCATACCATCGCTGTATCGGGCGTCTTTAAAAGCCTTCTTAATTAAATGATACACCATTTGGTGATCCGATTGTGTTTCTTGGCGTATGATCATTTAAAACCTCCTACTTGCTCATCGATCAACTCACTTACGGAGGTGAGCCTGCAAATCGATAAAACCATCATGTTATTATAGCACGGTAATTTATTTATTTTGCTTAGCTGCCAAATTCAAATCATTTTTTTCTTGATGATCCTATCGAAATGAGCTCTACTATGACAAAACCGCCACCCCCATATCAACAGATAGGTGGTGGCGGTTGTTTGATTGGTAAGGAGACTTTTATCTCCCTTTTTATACTCAATGTGCTTTTTATGGTCTCTATGGTCTAAGACATTTAATTTTAAAACTATAATAGTTGCGGGTCATTTTCCCAACCGTATAAATCTTCAGGATTTTCGACGTTAGTATCTCTGCCGATTGGTGGTAAGTCCTTGGCTGATTCCGGATTTGCAGGTTTGGTTGGTTGATTCAACTCTGCACCGCGCGCATTGTCTTGTCTCCAAGTTTCGTAGCTATCGGATGTCATCGGTGTCAAATTAACCTCATCGATATCTATACCTAACGCTTTTGCGACACCTTTTCCATATTCGGGATCAGCCATATAGCAATGGTTGATGTGTCTGTGTTTAATTTGCATCGTCGAGTCGCCCATGTTGCGTGCCGTATTCTCAAACAGTACTAATTTCTGTGCATCGCTCATGTTGCGGAAGAGCATACCCGGTTGTGTGTAATAATCGTGGTCGTCTTCTCGGAAGTCATATTCGTACACATCACCACCTGCTTGAACAGGCTCCGCCATTGACGGATCATCAGTCCAATTGCCGTAACTATTGGGTTCATAATGTAATTCGCTACCCATATTGCCGTCTACACGCATCATACCGTCGCGATGATAGCTGTGGGGATGTGCTACACCTTTGGGGCTGTTGACGGGAATTTGATGGTGGTTGACACCGAGACGATAGCGTTGAGCATCTCCATAGGCAAAAAGTCTGGTTTGGAGCATACGGTCGGGCGAATAGCCGATGCCCGGTACATTGTTGGCCGGATTAAATGCAGCCTGCTCGACATCCGCAAAATAGTTTTCCGGGTTTCTATTTAATTCCAATTCACCAACTTCAATGAGTGGAAAATCTTTTTTAAACCACATTTTCGTTAGATCGAAGGGGTTATAGGGCATCTTATTGGCTTGTTCTTCCGTCATTACTTGAATGAACATCGTCCATTTAGGATATTGACCTTTTTCGATAGCGGTGTACAAATCTCTTTGATGGCTTTCGCGGTCTTCTGCCACAACCATTCCCGCTTCTTGATCCGTCAGGTTTTGAACCCCTTGTTGGCTTCTAAAGTGGAATTTCACCCAGACGCGTTCGTTGTCAGCATTAATTAAACTATATGCATGGCTGGAAAAACCGTGCATGTAACGATAAGAGGACGGAATACCCCGATCACTCATGGTAATGGTTACTTGGAGCAATGACTCCGGCAAGGATGACCAAAAATCCCAGTTCGTATTAGGGCTACGCATATTCGTTCTGGGATCTCGTTTAACAGCATGATTTAAATCGATAAATTTTTTGGGATCTCTAAAAAAGAACACCGGTGTGTTATTACCAACTAAATCCCAGTTACCCTCTTCCGTATAATATTTCATTGCGAAACCACGAATATCGCGTTCTGCATCAGCGGCCCCTCTTTCTCCGGCTACTGTTGAGAAACGCATAAAAATAGTTGTTTTCTTACCAATTTCAGAGAATATTTTTGCTTTGGTGTATTGTGTAATGTCGTGGGTAACTGTAAACTCTCCGAAAGCTCCGGAGCCTTTGGCATGCATACGGCGCTCAGGGATTACTTCACGGTTAAAGTGTGCATGTTTTTCTAATAGCCAAGCATCTTGAACAACTTGAGGACCTCTTGGGCCTGCTGTCATAGTGTCTTGATTGTTGATAACGGGAGCACCTGTTTCCCGTGTAATTCTCGGATGTTTTCCCACCGTATCATTTCTACTCGGTACAGGATCTCCCAATTTGTTTTTCTTCATAGGATCTTGCATCGTTTCACTCTCCTTTTAAGTAATTATTTCTAAATTAAAATCTTTCTTTATTATAACATGGAATCTTAAAAATACATTCATCATTTAATTTTTTAAGGATTGTTCAATTTTCTTGTTTGCCGAATGTTTTTATAGAACAATTTAAAGGGCGAAATTTGCCATGAAGTGGCGCATCCCACATAATCAAATTGTAGTACTCATTAAAAAATTGTGCCTGTGTATCAAACATAGAATGATCGGCTAAAAGCCCATGAAGAAAAATAGTGTGCTTTTATCGTTATCGATGGTTTTTGAAATCCAATAAGTAACGCTACCATTTTTGGATTGTATACGCTTTTCAAGCATACTATTACCCTAATCATCATGGATATTTAACAACTATTCTATCTGATTTACGTTAAATCTATGTTTTTAAATACTTGAAATTGCTGTAGCTATTACGATTAATTCTACGGTTATTTTTTATTCTCGGTTTTAATAGATAAGGCGTGTTGACCGCCGATATAGGTGCGAATTAAACCAAAAAGTATTCCTAAACTAGCTAATCGAATAAACCACGGCAAGATATTGGTTTTTGTGGCAACCGCCAGGCTTTCTCCGAGAGAACCGCCAATCATTAAGGCCAGTATAAACAACAAAGCTACAACACCGCCGCCGATCAATGCAATAAATAAGCAAAGGGCAAATACCTTTTCTGTCAAGTCCGTTAATTTTTCTCTCATAGTCCACTCCTATAAAAACGGTACAGGAATAATGTTGAGAAGAATCAAAACGGCTGTGACCAAGTGCGCAAACACCCAGATTAAAGCCAAACGACTGGTCTCCTTCATTCCCGATCCTGAAATACCCATAGCGGTGTACATACACAAGGCTAAGGGTGGTGTCATCCCTTCTAAACCACCTGTTATAGCCGGTAAGATGCCCGCTGCTAACAACGGCGGAACACCCACTGCCATTAAGGCGCCCACAATTCCGACGCCAAAAATTGCTATTTGAGAACTACCGGGTAAAAACATACCTAAAAACATCGTAAACAAAGGGATGAAAACAGCCACTTGCCAGCCACTTAAATTGAGAGAAGCGATGGTATGCTCCAATGTTTGCCCGACATGAGCTTGTCCAAATAACTCGGAAATACAATAGGCAAAATAAATAGTAGCTGCTACCGGCACAACCGATTTGACACCCTTCTTAAAAAGATTCACAATGACCGGAAGGCGTAAACCACCTTCAATTTTATCTCGGCTGATCCATAGGGTATATAAAGCAGCGACACCGGGAGTAAATTGTATCACCGAAGAGGACAATGCACCGGCACCTTCTGCACCGATTCTGGCTGTGAAAAAAGTATCTTTAAGTAAAAAATCTAATAAAAGCGGTAAAAAAATAATAACGGGGACAAGCAAGGCTTTCCAACCTTCTCGAACAGTTTTTCTAAACGACGGAATTTCTTCCGTAGGAATTGCTTCTACTTTTTCTACCCGACAGAGCACAAATAAAAGCAAAGCTCTTTGAAGTATGAACCATAGTCCTATACCCCATACGACCAACCAAAAGGTGGACAAATTAAAAGTGCCGGGTAGTGCCGCATCCAAAACACCGAAGGCCAACAAAATGGTTCCCGATGGTGGTATCATCGGTCCCAAAGAACTGGCAGACATTTCCGTTGTTGCTGCTAACTCCGGACTGAATCCGGTTTTGATCATGGCCGGTATGGTAAAGACACCTGTTGCCGCAACATTGCCCGGACCTGTTCCCGACAATGCGGACATAAAGGTGGAGGATGTTAAGGCGACGTAGCCTGCCCCACCTTTAAAACGACCGACCAAACTCATCATAAATTCAATGATGGTGTTCACAACCTGGGTTTCACCAAATACAAAAGCCAAAGTTAAAAATGCGACGATCGCATAAAATAAAGTATTGGTGGATGGCTTAAGTAAAAGAGCCGGAATAGCTTTCGTTTGGCCCATTACAACTGCCAATATCAGAAAGCCCGTCAACATCGATTCGTAAATGGGACGCTTTAAAATAATAAAACTGACGACAATCACCGCTAATAGTAGAAGCATCCAAAGTAATTCTAATGGTAATGTCATTGCTTGTTCCTCGGTTCCAAAGCTAAGGTCACCAATTTGTCTAAAAGGGCTTCGTAGCTATAACCACCCGCTTCTGCAATAATCGGAAAATCCGAATAATCTTTTTGCAACCCGGGCAAAGTATTTAGTTCTATGACATTGGGTTGTCCATTTCTATCTAACCTAAAATCAATTCTTGCAAATTGTTGACATCTCAAAGCTTTGAAGGTTTTTTTTGCCATATCAACAATCTCTTCTTCCAGTTCATCTGTTATTTCTGCCGGCAGTTGAAAGGATATAACGTCATCTGCACCAATTTCTCTTAAAACCATTTTACCCGGCTTAAAACCTTTTGCTCTAATTTGACCATTCTCATCAGTCGTTAGAGTGATTTTAGCATCATCTTTTTCTAAGAATAGCGGACCGCCATCTTCTCTTACTACTTCAAATTGAACATTGGGTATCGGTGTTGATGTACCTTTTACGACTTTATTGATATTGATGGAAGCTCTCGTTTTACCAACGATTCCGCCACCCATATCAATATTTCTAACAACTGCATTGTCTACAATTCTCCCCGGTTTGCCTTGTTCATGGAAATCAAATTCTCCCCTGTTGGTAAATTCTTCTAAATCATGATCCGTAATCAACGCATCATAGGTAAAGGCAAATTCTTTTTCTGACAGAACAGCTTCCGGAATATGGATATCAATTTCCCCGGTTGTCTTGTCATAATTAATCGTTGAACCAGCAGCACTACCGAAGGTCGGATCATTTAAAAACTCTTGGATGCTTCCGTACGTTTTACTATAAGTTTGATGCTGTTGACCTCCCCAATATAAACCGATCTTCACACCGCTGTCGTCTAATTTTTGGCCTTCACCTAATTTGTCGTGTATTTTTAACGGCCCGCCCGGCCATGCATCTCCATTAATATTTCCTCTTAAAAACCATGTAACGTATCCCGGCTTGCTTTCTCCATACATCATACCGGTTTTACCGCCAAAAACACCCACATCTCCGCTCACATTATTTGTAATATTCACTTTGTGTTCTCCGCCAACGGTCAGCGTATGCGTGCTTCCTTCTTCAGAGTTTAAGCCCGACATCGTAATTTTAAAATAGCCCTTGATATCATATTGATTCTGAATGCCATCAGTAAAACGTATGCGAATGCCACTACCATCAGCACTGACAACTGCATTTTCAATTGTCGGCAATTGAGAATTTAATGCTGCTAGCGCTACACCATCACCTTGAATTGGAATAAATATTTCTGTTCCGGAACCAATATACTTTTCTGCCCCCGGGTCTTCGCTTTGACCAGAAAAGTTTACCGTTATTGAGAAATTTCCTGTATGATTAATGTCATTTGGGCTGACAACCAGTGTATCTACAAGATTTGCACCGGGATAATTTTCCTGTGCGAATACTAAACTTCCCCCCGGAATTCCACCACTTATCGTACTCAGTACCAATAACAGTGTTAAAATAAGTGTTAATCCTTTTTTATTTTTCATCATATATTTCTTACTCTCCTTTCACATGACGCTACATGATGATTGTATCCATGCAATTGTAAAAAATCGAATATAAGTTTAGTATATTATATGCCCTATATGAAAAAACATATAGCTTTTAAGTTTCTACGCTGCAAACCCAATAAAAAGGAACTTAAAGAATATAAGATAAGCGCACCTTCAGTACTAACCCTTTAAGTTAGGAAAACACCTACCGCCATTTATATTGAAATGCATATAAAAATAAGAGCCGGAGAATATCTCAGACTCTTATTCTTAATTGTACAGATCACTTTATGGCCTATCAATCAGAAGGTTTATACTAGAGCTTCCATTTATTTATGAAAGATGCTATCGAACTGATGAATGATTTTGTCACTTCTAAATCTTCCGATACATCTTTAAAATAATATAATCCTTCATCAATTTCTTTTTAATTTTAGATGGTTTGATGCAAAAACCATTTGTTTTCAATATCTCTTTCGGTATTGGTGCGATCCAAACATAGGAACCCTTTACAAAATTCATATAGCCTAATACCGAGCCGATACCATCGACTGTTACTTTTTTTCCATAACCCTCATGCGCATCATAGTCTTCTTCCAATAGATGATTGGACCCAATAACAATTTCAGGATATTTTTTTAAGTCGTTCTCCGCGATATTATTCTTTTCAACCAGAGGATGATCCTTTTGTATTAACAATTGTTTTCGATACTTTAAGATTTGCTCGCAGTTAATTTTGTTGTTTTTAAAGATTCTATTCATCTGATTTTCCATTGCAGCCGGTACACTGATAAAACCAAGGGTATATTGACCGGAAGCTACTTTATCGATTATCTCTAAAACTGAATCTTCATGCACGAATACTGAGTGATTTTTATCTAAAAATAAGGAATCGACCCATTCTTGTATTCCTTTTAAACCGTAAACTAATTTAACTGATCCGATATGTATCTCTCTAGGTATATCCCGCGTATGTTCACAAACCAATTTAAGCATAGATATTTCTGACAAAATCTTTTTAGAACTAGATAAAAATAGTTCACCTGTTTCTGTTATGGTTACGCCCATATGTGTTCTCTCGAAAAGTTTTGTTTGATATTTTTCTTCAAGATCCTTTAATTCTTTCGACACATTTGGTTGAGATTTATAAAGCATCTTTGCCGCCTTTGTTATTGAGCCGGAAGCAGCCAATGCAATGATTAACTCCATGTCTGATATTTCCATACAATAACTACCTCCCCACGGTGATGGTTTATAGTTTGGCAACTACTTCCTCTATATTATAGCAAGTCACTGCGAATTCTCCAGTAAAAGTTTTCCAGTTTTCTTCAGTTTTGTCTTTTTTTATGCTGAAGTAGTAAAAGAATAGGGTAAATGGTAAAGACCAAATTTCTCAGAATATCTAGAATCCTATATAGTAAAAAAGCAAATTCATTTCAATTACTTTATAAATAATCACCTCTTTTTAATGTTATAAGTTTTCTATCATCATGGGCATAGTGGGTTCGCAACATAGGAATGTTACCTTTACCCTCTTTGTTCACTTAGATTCAATAAAAATTGGTTGTTGCATGACTTCAGATAAAACGCTTCTTTCTAAGAATTAGTTCACAATGTTTAAGTCCAACATTAATATGCTTCATTCTTTGTATTCTGTCATCATAAATACGACGTACAGATTGATAACAACAGGGACAGTGAGCACTTTTAGCAGTTGTTTCGATAGTAACTTCGATGAGATTTTCTTCTTCCGAAATTTTTGTTATCGTTACATCTTTTAATCCAGTAATTTTTGTGTATCATCATTTTGCACTTGTCTCACCACCTTTTTAGTTACGCCACTTAATGATAAGGTATTTGGTGAGATAAGTGCACTTTTTTGAAAAAAATGTTGAGGTACGATGGTGCACCCCAACATTTATTATAGAACCAAAATTTATTGTAGAACCAAAAAAATCCCTCAAAAGGGGTAGGAATTGGTGCTCTAAGTTCAGCTTAGGGTGTTTTGCTTTATGCAAATAGTTTTGTTCAGAAACACCCTTTTTTCTAACTACAAAGTAAGAGGAGAAATATTAAACGCCCTAGTTTCAACATAAACCGTCAGAAAAATTATTCAAAACCATCCCTTCTGTCCAAGGAGAAAGTGAAGGGAGTTCTCCTTCAGTACAAAAAAGGACAATGCACTTCCATAAGCACAAGGCTTCAGATTTTGGCGGAAAGGTCATTCCCTGACTTTCCCGCTAAAATAAAATACTGCTAACTTACTCGTTTTCGAGTTTACACAGAATCATGGTTTCACCCTCTTATTGGCTCAAACATATCAAGAAGATAGTTGTATGCTTGCACCACCATCTACGGCAATTGTTTGCCCATTAATATAGCTAGCCAAGTCAGATAACAAAAATAAGATAACGTTTGCCTGTTCATAAGGTAGTGAAAATCTCCGCATTGGGTTATTTGCTGTCATCCCTGATTCTATTGCGTCGGCAGTTGTGCCTTTTTTCTTGCCCATTTCTTCTAAATAGTTTTGAAGCATTTCGGTTTTAATCCCACCAGGTGCCACAACATTGACACGAATTCCCTTCGGCCCTAACTCTATTGCCGCTGTTTTTGTAAGGCCTATCAGCCCATGTTTAGATGCGGAATATGCGGAAAGATTTTCAACACCCATTAATCCTGCATTAGATGCTGTTGATACAATTGCTCCCTTACCCTTTTTAATCATAATCGGTGCAACAGTCTTGATTCCATTTGCCACTGCGGTAAGGTTTGTTTCAATAACTTGTCTGAAAACATCCATATCATAATTAATCAAATGAGTCATCTGACCATCATATCCGGCATTATTAATAAGATAGTCGACCGTCCCAAACGCCTTGAGCGTTTCCTCTACATATTTATTTGTACCCTCATTAGTTGAAATATCAGCTGAAACTGCAATAATCTCAGCTTGCGGAAATTCTGATTCTATACTTTCTACAGCCTTAATTAGCTTTTCATTGTTTCGTGCTACTAAGGTTACCTTCGCACCTTGTTTAACTAATTCCTTCGCTGTTACAAATCCAAGTCCCGAATTTGCACCAGTGACTATAGCAACTTTTCCATCATGCAATTTTTCCATGTTCATCCTCCTCTTGTAATACTTTCTACAGGTGTTTATTGAGATACTGTAGTTCGGTTGAATCCTCCCGTTTAATAATATTTTATTCAGTCATTTCAAGTAACAATTGTTTTGTTTGAAAATATTATATCACAGTCCTTGAGTCCTAACTCTTGTAAATAAAAAATTATATTTATCGAAATAAATGTATTGTCTGTTAATTATTACTAAATTATCAAATATATAATTGACTTGAATTGCAAAAACAAAATGAACAACCTGTAGATCTTTCATTTCGTCAATTTGATAGGCATGTATAGCTTTCCCATAAAAAATACCGGTTGCCACTTGTTATTTGATGGCAAGTGGCAACCGGCACCTTTGACTATTTTTTTATAATTTTTAAACATCCATCACTGCACTGGGAGCAAGGATGTTGACCGTATCGACGCCCTCATAACTTTTAATTATTTGTGACATACGCATCTGTTGAAGTGAATCAGTCTTAATCTCGTAGACAATTTCAAAGGAATCTTCCAAGAGATTTTGAGCCCTTAAATTATAGTTAGAAGAATAGGCCTTAATGTCCGATTCTAAAAACTCAGGATCAATTTCCCTGCCCCGAATCACCAAGAGCATCTTGCTTGCACTGACTGCCTTCGAATTAGAGAAGACTAAAAGACCGGCCAAGATAGCAGATACCAGAAGACCTAGGAAATAAGTATGACTGGCGGCCGCAAGGCCAATAGCCATAGACCAAAAGACAAAACCGATATCCCGGTTGTCTTTAACATTGGTCCGAAAGCGAACTAACCCCAAAGACCCCAACATACCCAGAGACAAGGCAATATTTGACCGAATTAACAGCATTAAAATCGTAGTGATAACTGCCAACATAACCAGCATAATATTAAAACTGGAATCATAGGACATGCCCATGTGAATATGCCGGTAAGTCCAAAACATAATCCCGCTTAAAGCCATGGCCAACAGGACAGCGGTTATAATTTCATTTGGGGTCAGGACTGTAGTCAATTCTTCAGTAGCTCCCATTAATTGTAGTAATTTACTCATCATTTCCTCCGTTAAGATATTTTTTATTAGTGCAAGTAGTCAAGTAAGGAACGGGATGACCCGAACTTACTGATCCGACATTTTTTTAGTTTGCACTGCTTTAAAACTTGCTGAATATAGGGAAGTAAAAATTTTTCAAACTTAACTTCCAGAATGGTTTCCGTAATATCGGTCACATTGATAAAATTATGCTTGTCCGGTTCAAATAAACCATTGTCAAAATTACAATATTGAAGTTCATTGTCCAAGGTGATCCTGGTTGAAAATTGCGGATGGGTGTAAGCCCTCCGTTTGTACTGGACCATAGAAACCGGCCTGTAGTTCATGGTTTGGCAAAGCTCATAGCCCAATCTTGCCGTATCTGAGTGATATTTTTTTAAGACTTCAAAATTACCATTGAGCATCTCCAGAGCATCCCCTCTGGTCACAATTTGAGACTCCTTAATCTGGTTATCAGTCCATTTCTTTTTAAATTCAAATTTGGCTGTTTGGTCACCGGTATCGTAGATCCGCAAACGAATCCTTTTTTGAAAACCCACTTTCCGCCTCTTGCCAAAATAGTCTTGGTCATCAATACCGTCAAAGTATACACTGCGGACCGAGTAGCCGCTATAGTCGCCGTAGGCATCAGGCGTCAGCAGAGTATCCAAGGCTTTTAACAAAAAAAGCCGGTCTTCCAAACCTAGGAGATATTTCAATTCGGACCTTTGAACAGTCAACTTTTTCTCCATGGGTTTCGGGTTTGTTGCTTCCATTTTTTACTCCTATCCTTTTGGGTAAATCAATCTAATTTCCCTTTTGCTTATAAGATAGTATACGGATGAAAAAATTTAAAAGCGGGGTCTTTGTAAAATATAAGTAAATAAAGTTAAATTTATTTTAAATCTAACTTTCCCCAAAAATTATACAAAGAGAAATTTTGATTGAATTTTAGCGGAATCTCGCTCCACTGTTCTTGCATATTTTATACAAAAGCAAAAGTGATTTTTTGAAGGTAATTTTAAATAAATTTGAAAAAATACATACAAATACGCCCCTCTGTTTCTTGAGCATAAAAAAATTAAGGTTAACACTTTTAAATGGATTAAGTGTTCTCCTTAATTCTATAACTCCTGTTGCTACTTAATTATAGGTTATTTAATGTCTCATCTATAGTCTATTTTAGGATAAATATCAGAAAAACAAGAGAATGTATTGGCTACATTCTCTTGTTTTTATTGAATCTTTCCCTAAATTCGTTTTTTAAATCATTCATTTCTTCTAGAAAGTTATTTTGATTCCATTTAGGATGAGCTCTTAAAAGCCGTCTACTCCTTTTTATATTCTCATTTATTAGCTCCATACGCTCAGATAACAGGGCTCGTCTCTCGGCATTTTTAACTACAATTCTTGCATTTGTTTCTTTTAAGGAACCGTCTATTTCGATAGTAGCTTCGGCAATATGAGCACCAACCTCATCAGAGATCCACTTTAGCCTATCGGAAATTTCATGGAGTCGTTTTAAATTTTTATTGAGCTTAAGTATTTTGTTCGTAGAAATTATCGTATCTACAGCTATTGTAGCAAATCCGATTACTACAAACCATAGATTGAGTACTTCCGGTAGAAAATTGTAAAAATTCATAATGAGTACATGGAGGTAGTCCACCACAAAAACACATGCTACTCCCCAAAGAACAGACATGGAGGGACAAACATATCCTCCGATATTAAAGGGTTCATCATTATAATTCCAAAGTCTTTGGTGTAATGCTTTATCTAATATAAACCCAACAACTAATTCCAAAACGGTAGCGATAGCTATAGATCCGAAAAAGAGTAATAGCTTATTGTCCTTTAGATCAAATAATAACATTATGACAAAGCTGGCACCAAAGCCATAAATAGGACAGTAAGGACCTGATAAATAACCACGGTTTACAAATTCTCCTTTTTTAAGGGCGGCATAAACAACCTCAGCGACCCAGCCTATCATGGCATAAATTAAAAAATAAAATAGTTTCTCTGTCATATCAACCTCCAATCATAAACAGGGTGATTACTCACCCTGTGACTAAAGATACTTTTCTAAAATTGTCATAAACTCATCGCCAGTAATGGTTTCTTTTTCCAACAGATAATCTGCAAGCTCATTCATAGCAGGCATATTATTTTTTATTAATGTCCTGGCCTTATCCTGGCTATTTTTTATGATGGAGATAATCTCCTCATCCACTAGCTTTGAGGTGGCCTCAGAACATTGGGCTTCGCCTCCACCACCCATGTATCTGGAGCCGGAATCTTGCAGCTTAACCATCCCGAAGCTGTCACTCATTCCATAGGTTCCAACCATGGAGCGGGCTATGGATGTGGCTCTTTCAATATCGTTGGAAGCTCCGGTCGTTACTATGCCGAACACTACCTCCTCTGCAGCTCTGCCACCTGCCAGAGTAGCTAATTGAGTTAGGAGGTCATCCTTGGATACGAGGTTCTTATCCGCCTCCTCCACCTGCATAGTGTAGCCTAAGGCACCGGAGGTTCGGGGAACTATCGTGATTTTTTGGACCGGCGCACTGTGGCTTTGCAATGCTGCGACCAGTGCGTGGCCGATTTCATGATATGCGACAATTTTCTTCTCCTTAGGTGATAATATATCGTTTTTCTTTTGTGCTCCAGCTATTATCGTCTCTATGGATTCCTCGATGTCCCCTTGGGTAACTTCGGAGTGCTTTAAGCGCACAGCTCTCAGGGCAGCCTCGTTTAAGATGTTTGCCAGCTGAGCACCTGAAGCGCCTGCTGTGGAACGAGCGATTAAATGGAAGTCAATATTCTCTGCAACTTTGTAATCCTTGGCATGTACCTTAAGAATTTGCATACGACCCTCTAAATCCGGTAACTCAACTCTCACCTGTCTGTCGAAGCGTCCCGGCCTGAGCAGTGCACTATCTAATATTTCAGGTCTGTTTGTGGCAGCCAACACGACGATTCCACTATTTCCACCAAAGCCATCCATTTCTGTCAGTAGCTGGTTTAAGGTTTGCTCCCTCTCATCGTTACCGCCAAATCCGGAGGCGTCCCTCTTTTTACCGATGGTATCTATCTCATCGATAAAAACGATACATGGAGCATTTTTCTTCGCTTCATCAAATAGTTCTCGCACCTTTGCGGCTCCTCGCCCTACGAACATCTCCACGAATTCAGAACCGGAAATAGAGTAGAAGGGAACTCCAGCCTCTCCGGCCACTGCCTTCGCAAGGAGCGTCTTACCGGTTCCCGGTGGACCTACGAGGATAGCGCCCTTAGGACACTTAGCGCCTAATTCAGTATAATTCTCAGGCTTCTGCAGATAATCGACTATTTCCTTTAAGGATTCCTCTGCTTCCTCCTGCCCTGCCACATCTGCGAATGTTTTTTTGTCCTTATCCGGCTCATATTTCTTCACCTTTTCACCGGTGGGATTGAACAAGCCTCCACGCATTCCTGCCATTCTTTTTGATATGCTTCTCTGTAATAATACAAAGATCAAAATCGGAATACCGTAGGATAGTATCAAGCTTAGAAACATATTCGGTTTTTCCTGTATGACGGCTCCGTAGGTGACATTCATTTCGTTTAGTCTGTCGACTAGATTCGGGTCGTTCATAATACCGGTTTTATAGGTTCTTATATTGTTATTTGCATCCTTGGCAGTATACACGATACTATTTGTGTCCATTTGGACTGCTTGCACTTCACCCTTTTCCAAATTATCCATAAACTGTGAATAGGTCGTAGTGATCACTGAATTTTGACTAACCATAGGTATTACCAACCAATTCAAAGTAAATATGGTAATGATCATTATCAAATAATAATTCATTAGCTTCTTATTTAATTTAGGTTTCTTTTCTTGGTCATCGTTGTTGTTAACGTTCATTTTCTCTCCTTATATTTTATTTTATTATTGTATGCTATCATTTAGAAAAGATGACCATCAACCATCAATTTTTTTAAACTGTCGGATTTGGAGAAGCCATGAAGAAATATTCAGATAAAAAGCTAAACACAAAAAATAATATAAAAGAAGCGTTTTGGGAAATATATAGGAAAAAGGAACTATCAAAAATAACTGTATCGGAAGTTATAGAGAAGGCAGGCTATAATAGAAGCACCTTCTATGTATATTATTCGGACGTCTACGCGATTTTAGAGGAAATCGAGAACAGCGTGTTCAAGGTGTTTTTGCAGTTTAATCCCACAAAGAATCTAGACGACATAACTACAGAGATCACCGGCGTTTATAGAACTGAAGGAGAGTATCTGGGGGTACTCATCAGTGAGCATGGTGATCCGCAGTTTACGAGAAAGCTCATAAATTACCTATTGCCAAATGTTCGAAAGGGCTTAAATATCGATCCTGATGATAAAGCCTTCAACTATATATTTGAATACCACGTTAGTGGATTGATGTCTACGATGAGCTTGTGGATTAGAAATGGTCGTGATATAGCTCCTGAGAGAATTATTAAGCTGGTCAGAGGAATAGGACAAAGGGCTTATATAGAAATAGCTGGGGGTGAACAGGATGAATAAATCTAATCTATCTGCACTGTTTAAGGGTAACCTGAAGTAATTGAAAATATAACGTTTAGTCACTTTGCATTTTCCGACCGTATCAACATAATAGCCTCTACACAAAAAATAGTGATATTTACACTCTCATCGCGCATATGATGAGCTATTCTCGTCCATGGAAAGAACCTCCAATGTTTCTTTCTTTGATTGGCAGATCTAAAGAAAGTCTATCACTGGAGGTTTCTTACTTTTAACTAACGCTTTTCGTTCCACCCGCATAGTAAGTGGTTGATTGATTTCAAATGTCTTCGCTATTTGAAATGAATAAAGTGTTGCATCATAAAAGTACCATAACCTGAGTTATTAGTGCTTTACTAACACCACGCTACCATTTAGACTTTTTATAATTACCGTTTTTATCTTTTATCCCGCTCAAAAACATTCCTAGCCAATCCGAAGTTCCATTAATAGGAGCAACTTTTTCTTTTGCTATTCCTGCTTTCGGATTAAAAATAAACCAACCCTTATTGCTGATTTTACCTTCAGGGTAGATTTCATAATGATAAAATCCATCTACAAAACTTATTAATTTGAAAGTTAACATTGCTTCTCCCCTCTTCTTAATATTCATAAAGCATCTACTTTTGTAGAAGCTAAGAAAATATGCCAAATTTAACTGGAACGATGCCTATCTCTTGATAATTAATTAATAGGCTATAAAGAAGTTTGAGAGCAAAAGCGTCATAACCTTCTTTTGTCAAACTCCAACAATGAGAGCTGTTTTCTATTGCTATCTTTCCTTCCTTGACAAACACACTAAGGTCAATTTCAGGGTACTTTTTCTTTTCGATCCATACTTTTTTCCCATTTGGTTTTCTCTTTCTTTTTCTAATAATCTCCGGCTCAGAAAAGAATTCTTTGTCAATAACGATCGATCCATCAAAAGTGTTTTTTGCCTCTTCCCAATTTGGTAAATCCAAATTATATGAAGTGTAAGAATATATATAGCATTCATCATCTCTATCTATTAATATGCAACTGGCTCCATACCCCATACTCATATCTAACACCTCAATTCAATCTAAGTCAGCTAATTCCTCTATCTGTTTAAACAAAATCGCTCACATCAATGTCATATCTAATCACTCTATCAAACGTCACAATAATTGCTACAGCACCATCCATCTTTTCAGTTTTATTTGTTAAATGATTTTTTGCAGAAAGTTTGGACAGCAAAACCACCGTCTCTGTATGGCTTGTCACCGGAAAAAGATCCACCCCTTGTACTTTTTGTACGTGATAACCTTTTGCTGTTAAGATGTCTAAGGTTCTTTGTATTGATGCATTTAAAGGGATGCAGGCGGTGATAAATATCAATGTATTCTTGTTAACGGAATCAATCGAAAGATAATCGATATCTTACTTTCCAGACGTTTGGAAAAATTGGAAAACTATTTTCTTAAGTACCTTCTGAGTGGAGAATATCGAAACAGAGCAAAATAACGCCAATTACACTCTGTGTCAACCTCACTGGTTTAAAACGATCCTCACGCTTCTGTTTGGTGTTAGAAAAGTAATCATCAGTTAAAAACACTTCTGCCGTGCTGCTTGGTTTTCAGTTCTGACTATTAAACGCCTCATTTATCTCCAAAATTTTTTCATGTCTTTTTTGTTCTCAATGTTATAAGTAACCATTTTACGCAACAAATCAAAATCTACTTTATCCGTCCATTTGATTCTAAACAGCTCCTTTGTGTAGGAATAACCAGCTTCTATAATTTCATTCTCAAAAAGATTTATAACTGCAACCTCAGGCGATACCGCTATGTGAGCCTTTGCAGTACTAAAGCCAATAATAAAAGTTCCATGGTCCGTAAACATTGGTTGATTCCACTTGATTTCTTCCTCTAGCTGAGGAAAGGTCTTTTTTATATCGTTTAGGATGCTTTCCATCCGTTGTCTTTTGTCTTGCTGACTTATTTGATCTAAATACCATTTAAAATCTTTCATAATATCCTCTCTCCTAACTAACTTATTTAGCTTTCTAACATATGTTGGCAGTGTATCAGATGCTTGGAGAACTCAGGCTTGTTCCACAAAGCCCGAAGGGTACTTGAGAACACCCTAGAGCAAATGATGGTCGCAGCCATCCAACAAGCATTGTGTGATAAGGGTCACTTTCTCATCACGCTGTAGAAAATTATCGAAACCGTCATTTGCCACGAAAACAGTCATACGCTTAACACAATCAATAAACGGCTTACAGAACTTGAAGCAGAGCTCTTGAAGCTCACCTGTTCAAAGGCTGATTACGAGAAGGTCGGCAATAAAATCTATCGCCTACGTGATGAGACATAAAAGACTCAGTTAGAGAATCTCGGTCGGGATGAACAGCAAAAACGACTCTTCGATATGAACACATTTCTGCAGGAACAAACCGCTGCTCTGACTAAATACAACGTAGCGCTTATCCGGCGGCTGATTGAAAAGATCATTGTTTATGAGGATAAATTCACCGTGGAATTCAAGTCAGTGTGGTAGTGGATATAAATGAATAAAGGAAAAATGCGGCACTCTACGAATTAAATGGAGTATGCCGCATTTTATTTTCTCATATACTTTTTTCTTAAGCTTTTCTATTTCTACTTCAACTACCTCGGTACCTACACCATAGAATCTCTTTTCAATAGGAGTTAGTTCTTTCAGAAGTCGTAGAAATTCACCGGCATGTACTCTTTCTTCATCGGCTATATCCTTAAGCACCTCAATAGCAATTTGTTATCGGTGGATTCTGCAAGCTGCATGCAAAGTTGGATTGCCTTTTATTCAGCCGATACTATAAAACGAATTTTCCTGATCAATATTAGTATTTAATAAACTTATCCCCAGAAACGCCACAGATGCTGCATTTTTCAGGGACGAATTTCTCTATGTTTCCACAAACAGGACATAAATAATAGAAAATCTCTTCCGTCTGATCAAGGTTTTCCAACGCATCCTGATAAAGCCCTGCATGAACCTCTTCCGCTTTCATCGCAAAGGTAAAGGACATAGCTGCAGCTTTATTCCCAGAAGCTTCAGCTTCCTTTACAAAGTCAGGATACATATCCTGATACTCGTGAGTTTCTCCTGCTACACCATCTTTAAGATTGTCTTCTGTTGAGCCGACTTTCCCTGCTACTTCAAAGTGTTTCAGAGCATGGATAGTTTCGGCATCAGAAGCCGCCTTAAACAATTTAGCAGCATTGATATGTCCGTCCTTTTCAGCTTTTTTCGAATAAGCCAAATACTTTCTATTTGCCTGCGCTTCTCCGGCAAATGCCTCCATCAAGTTATCAATCGTTTTGTTTTCACTCATTTTCTTGTCCTCCATATTTTTATTAAAAGCTTTTATTAAATTTTCAACAGCATCTTCGGGAAAACCTTCCGGTTGATTCTTGCCAAGAAGTGACTGAAGAAAAGCCTTAGCGTTTTCACTTTGCGGAAGCATATATCCTGCTTCTCGGATGATGTCCTCAGCCATAATATGGTTGGACTTCTCAATGGCGACTGCCAGCTTTCCAGGTAACCCGGCAGCAATATTCTCCTGTTCCGACTTGCTGCGTAGAAGTGTTTTCAGCACATTGATGACTGCATCTGTTTTAGGCTGTTGTTGAGGATACTCTATAGGTACCATTGAAATCGCACCGGACGGACATGCGTCAGCGCAATCACCGCAACCAATACACTTAGCAACATCGATGATGCTGTTTTCGGTGTCTGTCGCTCCAGTTGGGCAAACGTAGAGGCACAAGCAATCTTTTGTACACAAGCGAATATTTCTCACAGCATATTTCTTAGACATTCTTATGACCTCCCTTCGATCTTTTCAAATTTCCAATTTGGCACCTTGCAAACAGGACAAATATCTGGTGGGGTATCTCCTATATAGACAAAGCCACAGATGGCACAAATGTAAACGCCCGTATTTTCAATCATAGCGTCGCCCTCTTTCTGATAACGAGTCATCAGTGACTTCAATATTCGGGTAACCTTCTCACTCCAGACTAGTGCTCGAAGTGCACCTCGGTCCTTGGCCTCAGATGCCACTGCATTGGCGTTTGGGAAACCTTCCTCAAGATCTTTTTCAATTAGTGCAATCATCTGGTCCATATCCGGATCCTTGGCAGGCGCTGATGCCTTCTTGTAATACCCGGCCAGGTCATTAAAATGGGCTGCTTCCTCGAACTTATATTGCTTCTCACAGCCGCGTGCAAGATTAGAACAGAGCGCACTGATCTCCAGCGGGGACAATTCCTTCATATCCGAAGACGCCTCAATTACTGATATTGATTTTTTCTCTACAGTAGCAGTTGACTCACCTTGTTTACTAAATTCGTCTTTTGCCGCACCACAGAGAGGGCAGACCCAATCCTCAGGCAGAGCTTCCCATGCTGTGCCTGGTGCAATGCCTGCCTCTGGAATGCCTTTAGTTTCGTCATAGATATAGCCGCAAACTGAGCATATGTATTTACTCAAAATATAACCCTCCTTTTACTTCTGTTCTATTTAATGATTATAACCCAGAAACTATGAAGTTTAATAAACCAACCAACGTTTTATGCTGTAACTGATCTTTGAAAACAGAATATTTCCAACAAGTGTTTATAAAGTAGAGAAATTAGAGCCTTTCGGCTACTACCTAACCTACTCTTTATTAACCTTTTACAGTTGATAGCCGATATTTTCAATCCCAAGTGGACTTTTGAACGCACTAATCCCCTGACGGGCAGATGATCAATATTGTATCGTCTTCTTAATACAGAGGGTATGCCCTCAACTCCGGCTCTTTTACTAGCGACTTTCTTATACTCGTCAGTTTTCATTTCTGCAATTATTTTTGCTCTATGCAGTTTTGTTTGAGTGACTTGGAAAAAATACCTCTTCTTTTGTGACTTTAAAGGACAGTTGGAGAAATTAGGGCAGCTATCACAGGTTTCTTTTGCGAAGTGAGCAGTATATTTTCCTTTTTTGAAAGTACTTTTCACGGGCTTATGCCCCATAGGGCATTTTGAAACTACCTGCTCCTTTTCATCTATTCCAAAGTTTTCAAAACCCGCATTCTCTTCATTCACAGTACGGCCAACAAGGCCAGTGGGAATAAGGCTTATATTGTTATCCTTGGCCTCATTAGATAAATCGTGTGAATAATATGCACCATCTACTAATATATTTGTTTTCTTATCCTGTTTGCCAAGCTTATTGATGGTATCTTTTGAAAACTTCTGGTCGCTGTAAATATTCTGCTTAAGGTCATACTGAGTAATTATCTTATCGTCATCATCAAAGCTCTCTACAATATTTGCAACATAACCAATGTTTTTCTTTTTTCCTTTTGTACGATATGTTGCATCAGGATCAGTGGGATTTTGAAGGCTATTAGAGCTTATTTCCTTTGAGGCTTTTAGTTCCATTTTGCCATCGATATTATTGGTTTGTTCCCCCAACATACGAGCTAAAGTATTGAAGTCTTCAGATTCTTGAATAGCGTTATCCTTGCAAAGATTATATAGTTCTATTGCGTCAGCTATTAAAAATTTAAGCTTGCTATCAATATCCTTATCACGGCTACGGTATATGGTATCATTACGATGGCCTTCTTCAAGGTAAACCTTTAAACCATCAGATAATATTTCAGGGCTTGATTTTTGTATCTTCTTGATAAGCCTTTCAACGCAGGAATAAATAATCTCGAGCCTAGAGAGTTTCTTGCATGAAGAGCTTACCATAAGAGAGTCCATTCTGATGGTTCGGCCATCTATATTAAGTATTTTTGCAAATTCCTTGGCATGGGACTCGATTTCCTCTTGGATAAGATCTACACCATGTTGTTCATTATATTTATACACTGCACTCCTAAAGTTTGTGAGAGTGTTTTTTGAAACAGGTTGCTCTTCAAAGCTTGTCGTGTGCAACGCATACTGGTACCTAATATCGAAATATAGTGAATGGATTGCTTCTTCATCAGATAGGGTAAATATATCTTTAAGCATTAGTAAGCCAATGTATACATTAACTGGGTTATTAGGTCTACTTGCAGGATTACTGCTATAGAGAACTGAAAAACGTTCTTCGTTAATTAGCGGAAAAATGATATTGCTAAATTCTTCGGCCCATGAATTCTTAAGAATCTTTTGCTCTCTCTTAGTTAATCCGTATAATGTATCATCAAAAGATATTTGTTGTGAAATATTACGGCAAAAAGACATGCTATTTACCCCTTTATCCTTAGTTTTACTACTATAATTATACCATAGAAAGCTTGATATATAAAGGACTTGAGGGATCTACTTTATGAATTTAAGCCGATTGTTTTCAAGGTTCAAGAATTAAGCATTTTACAAATTTTACTAGGTTTCTGGGTACTAATCTAGTCATAAGTTTTTTAGAAGTAGACACAGATGTTGATGTAAGAAAATTGGAAGAAAGTTTAATCGATATTAATGTCAGCTTATCTTTATTAGAACTTATGGATTT
>JGI24710J26742_10000967_pt1 | contig 26749 bp, 31 predicted proteins | sample BioPla2DNA2_FD_26742 | JGI IMG/M metagenome (IMG submission 26742) | reverse complement strand
GATGGACAACTCGGAACTGATGCAGTCAACATAGTACTGGTTCCGCATGAAGAATCACGTTTTTTAGCTTCATTAAGAGCATTTTTCATTGCATTAAGAGCATTTTTAGCTGCTAAAGCAGCGGCCTTTAAACCGTCTACCCAACTTTGATTACTATATTCTGCTGTACAATATCTAGTACTTTCTGTATTAATAGGATATTTAAATCCCATGCCTGCCCTTACAGATTGAATCGGTTTAAATAGAATCCTTAATTCCTCCTGACAACTAACTTTACAAGCAGTATTTGTTGTGGTAATTTTTCCAAAACCTTCAGCAGGATACTTAAATTTAATTTCAGAATCATTTGTTGGATCACAAACCCCTCCTTTTTTTTCTGATGAAGTACTATCAGAAGGGTCGTAATCTGGATCTTCTGCTTCATATACCTTACAAATAGAATCACCAGGATTCAAACAACAATACTTTTCTTGTGGATCTGTCATTGTATTACAAGTTACTGGGGGTGTTGGGGGTGTTGGGTTACATATTTTTGTACAGTAATCCGTTCCTTTGTTTTCAGCTTTAGCGCAAATGGTTTGACAACAATCACCACTCATTGGGTTAGAAGGGTTGTTAACTGGGCACTTTGAATTTGATCCTAATTTTGCCTTTGCGCATTCAGGGTTGTTTGAACATGTCGGCCCGGGTGTGTTTTTAACACATATTTTTGTACAGTAGTCCGTTCCTTTATTTTCATCTTTAGCACAAATGGTTTGACAACAATCACCACTCATTGGATCAGAAGGTTTATCAACTGGGCATTTTGAATTTGACCCCAGTTTTGCCTTTACACATTCNGGATTATTTGAACATGTAGGTNCATTGCTACACTTCGTTTTACAAAAATCTGTATTAACGTATGCTCCTTTAGTTGCTGAATCTGTACATAGGTTACAACATTTGTTTCTTTCTGTTGGACAGGTAGAAGGAACTACTCCATTTTTTATTTGACATCTTGGATCATCCTTACATGTTCCACATTTATCTGCACTTTTACAAAAAGTGGTACCTGCATAATTACTTTCGTTACATAAACTACAACAATTAGTTTTTTCTGTTGGACAATTATTTCCAACCACTCCATTTGTTATTTGACATCTCTTATCAGTCTTACATGTACCGCATTTATTTACGCTTGTACAAAAGTCTGTTATTCTATACATCGCATAATTTGGGCTCTTTGTTCGATCGCACAAACTACAGCAATTTGGTGTTGCGGTCTTTGGTGGACAAGTTGTTTGGTTGTCAACCTTATCATAAGCACAGTCCGCCCTTGTTTCACAAGTCTCAATTCTTTCAAAAGTAGTTTTTCCTTCAACAGTACTCGGTTCTGCCCAAAAAGAAGGTATATAAGCTTCTGTAGTCCCACCATTTAAAACAGTATTTCCCGAACCAAGGCTAACTCTAACATGATAATATTGATATGGAGAGTCACTACTTATATCTTTTAGAGTGGTTACTCCAACAACATCGTAGACTCGTCCTTNACCATAATATAATTTCGGTTCATAATCGGGAGTNGGCTCACTTGTTATTATATCGCGACCAAAAACTTTAGAATAAGCACGTACAAGTCTGAATGAACCATCTGATAAAAATTTTTGTGAGTTTCCTTGAACGAAGCCTCTACTAACAACAACTTTTACTTTTTTTGCTGGATTTTTACTCTCAAAGTCTAGTGTCTTTAAAATTTCGGTTCCTTTTAAATTTAATGATTGAACTGTTAAAGGAATTCTTTGTGTAACCTTGGAGATTGAATACGGATATCCAAACATAAGTGCATTTCTAGCTGGTTGAGTTATATGTAACACAAAATAAAATTTTTTTACTGCTTTGTTTTTATAAACGTTATCTTCAAACCAGTTCATTGGGATTTTAAAGTTAAATGTTGTATTAATATGGATTTTACTGCCTGGACTTGCATCTAAGGCCTCTTTTCTAGCGTTGCCTGATTGATTAGTTGGATATTGTTTACCTGCTAAAGGTCCTGTTCGAGGAACAGAATAGTAAGCCTTTGTATAATCAAACGGAAAATTGGATTTTAAACAACAATTATTCCACTTGTCGGTTTGTTCTTTTGTGTTATTGAAACTTCCAAGTANTCTCTCTCGACCATTTAAAAATTCACCCCTTATTTCTAAGGTGTAAGTNGGNGAAACATTATGTCTTGTTTTTCTATCTAATATAGCCCAGCCATCTATTTCTATATTGGAGTGGGTTATTTTTATATAATTAACATCATAATTATAACTTGCTGCTTTTACATTGATAATAGAAGCATTAAAAAAAAGAAGAAAAATCGAAGATATAATTATTAACAATTTTCTTTTCATCATAATATATTTCTCCTTTGTCTTAATTTTATAACAATTATTAAAATTGTCCCTATAACTATTATAGAGGCTAACACAATCATATAATTATTAACAATCAAATCTACAATTGTTTGTAATATTGTATTATTATTGTTATTTTCTATAGGTTCTTCTTTTTCTTTATCTTCTTTTTCCATTGAGTTTATATATTGTTTCATTCTTAACTCAAACTCTTTATGAGAATCTAATCGTATTTGAGAAAATTTTTTGCACAATTCATAGGTCTCATACCCTTTACACAAAGGATCCTTCCAATAAGGATTATATGGAACCATTCGAACATATTTAGTCATAATTAAATAGCCATCACACTTTGTGTTATTTGATGCATAAAATGGCAATTCATATGTAACCCCACCAACAAATTTTCCTTTAGTTACAATCGATTCGTTAGAAGGAGGGAAATATACCGACTTTTCTTCGTTATATATATAGAAATCGGGCTTAAAATTACTTATATTTACTTTAAAACCTTGAAATGTAAAACCTGATATTGGGTCTATTTCCTCATAAAATTCATATGTTATTTTAGTTGCGTTAACTAGTTGTTGTAAACGCATTTTTTCTTCTGATGTACATAATTCATCTACTGCTAAAACATTATTAGTTTTGAATACAAACAAAATTGCTATGCATAAAAACATAATTATCTTTTTCATCTCGAGCATCACCCTTACTAGTATTCCACTATAATAATTATAACATGTAATTCTTTAATTTCAATCACATTAATTGTTTTTTTATATAATTTACATACTTTTTGAAAGTATAATGATGCTTTATTTATTTGTTTATTGCATTAAAATTAAAAGATTGGACAAATCCAATCTTTTATCTTGAAACAAACTTAGAAGCCTCTGTTAATATATTGTTTTTTATTTGCTCTAATCTTTTCGATCCTAATGCAAGTTCTGCACGATATTGTAACAATTGGGCAAAATTTTGATTTTTATATTCTTTTGCTCTTAATTCTCTTGCTCTTTTACTGTTTCCATAAGCCTCTCTTGTTCTGCCTATTTCTAATGTACCAGTTACAAAAAGAGGATTAGTTTGAACATGTTCTTCTTTAATTCTATCTAAATCNTAATATACCACCAACGGAATTTCTTCTTTGTTTTTATTTACAAAAACCATTCTTCCGTATTTTGTACTAAATTTCATGCCCATTGCAACTGAATTTGCATAATCGGTAAGACTTCCACCGACACCATCTGCTCCACTATATGGTTCACCAAATATTGAATAAGTAATTACTCCTCTATCACTTAACAATGCATTTATCTGCTTAGCATACTGTTTATACCTTTCCCTATTTTCTTTTGAATCCCATCCCTTGTTTGGATAAATACCGCCACCTTGTTGATGATAATCTAATATACTGTGAGAATAGGGTACAAGTTCATCTAACCACTTCATTACAGCTCTTGTTTCAGGTTCACTACCTAATGTGTAACCACCAAAAAAAGTATTAGGCTTATCCGAAAATTTCACATTCTTTGTTGCTCCTACTGCTAATTGACCGGCATTAACAGATGGAAAATTTCTGTTTAAATCAACATCATTAACGTTGGTTTTTTGTGGATAACCATCAATGCTATGTGCGGATGTCCCATTAATTATAGCTTCTCGTACATCCGGATTAACTAGAGGAACAGAACAAAATATAGTGTTTGCTAATAACGCTTTTATATACGAATCTGTTTGAGATTGTCTTAACAAATCGTTTAATTGTTTTAGGATAAAATCGCATCCCGCTGATTCTCTTCCATGAATTTGACCGGTAGTTAAAATAATCTTTTTACTCGAAATGTTTTCGCTAACTGCCATTTGGCCATTAATGATTTTTATGTCGTTTTCAAAATCAATATTTATAGCATATATATTTCTTCCTTCTACTGATTTGCCTATAGTATATAAATTAACACCATCATATTTTGCAAGATTAAATAGCACATTTTCTATATCTTTATAATTATATGATTTGGTAAGGTCAATTTCCATATCAACAGGTTCCCCTTCAGTAATTACCTGATTCCATTCCTGAGTTAAATAATCATTATAATCTTTTAAAGTCATTCCATCAATAGTAAATTTCCCGTATTTTGAAATGTCTTCTTCAAAACTAGAAACTGTATTTGTTTCTTCCTTTTCACCAATGATCGAAACTATTATTTTTTGTCCTTCTTCAATTAAATAATTATCTAGATTATTTAACTTTTTTAATTCAAGTGCAGTCATGTTGTTTTTTGTTGCAATCGAACTGAAAGTATCTTCTTTTACTACTTTATAATATATAGCATTAGGGTTATATTCTTCTTCCTCTTGTTTGATTTCTTCATGTTTATCTATTTCTTTTTTAATAAAATTTTCAATCAGATCTGGTGCTTTAACAACTAATTTACCAGAACTGATATCAATCTCTAACTCTGATGTTTCTAAATCTATTTCTTTTAAAATAAGTTCTTCTAATTCGGCACTATAAGATGTTTTGGGATTATTATTAACGTTTTGTCCCTTTTTAAACGGAGAACATGGTGATAAAAAGACTGACGATGTTATTATAAAAAAAAGCCCCATCTTTCGAACATCTTTTCTTTCTAATTTAAATTTTCTTTTCCTATTGTCATTTTCAATCATAAAATCGCCCCACTTACTAATTTTAGTATATTAGAGTGTTAATAAATGTCAACATTCAAAGTCTTCTTTTTTGTCAACAATGTAAATGATTTTTTAGTTATTACCATATACTAATCGCTCTTTGNTTAAATTAACGTAGAAATAATTGTATTATAGTACCTTTTATGATATATTTTTATTCAGAAGTAGGTGATTATGTGAAAAAGAAAAGAACAATATTAATATTATCTTTATTTCTACTNTTTGCGCTATTTATAGTTCTTACAAATTATAATAGAAGTGGTAGTTTAAAAGAAATATCATATCTCGAACTTAAGAATATGGTTGAATTAAAAGATGATTTTATTTTATATATAAGTAATAAGTATTGTACATACTGTAAAGTTTTCGAACCAAAGTTAAATGCTGTTGCTAAACAATATAAATTATCCATTTATAAAGTTGATACAGCAACTTTTACAAGCGATGAAAACAATGAGTTTAAAGACCTTGTTGGCAGTGTTGGTACACCGACTGTTGTATTTATATATGATGGTGTTGAAAGTGGCACAAACAATCGAATAAGTGGCAATGTTAGTGTTGATAAAATAACAGAGCGATTGAAAGCTAATGAATATATAAAAGACTAAGAAAATTCTTAGTCTTTTTTTAAATAATCTTTTCCTTTAAAAGGTTCTTCTTTAAGTAATTTATTATAGTTTTGTTGTCTTAATACTTCGTATACCATTATAGCTGCACAATTAGATAAATTCAAAGCTCTTGTTTTATTTGTCATGGGTATTCTCATACATCTATCTAAATTATCACCAAGTATTTCTTTTGGTATCCCAGTACTCTCCTTACCAAAAATTAAATAAATATTTTCATCCGGGTTACTATAATCAAAAGTTGTATGCGGTTTATTACCATACCTTGTCAAATAATAATATACTCCATCATTCTTCGATTTAAAATCTTCATAATCTTCATATACTTCATAATTAAGATATTTTAAATAATCTAATCCGCTTCGCTTCATATGCTTATCATCTAATGAAAAACCAAGAGGTTTTATAAGATGTAATTTGGAATCTGTTGCTACACAAGTCCTCATAATATTGCCTGTATTACCTGGTATTTCTGGTTGATATAGGACAATATTAATCATTTGTTTTCACCTACATTATATTTTTTAAGTAATTCCTTAACAATTTGAACACTCAAGTTTTCGTCACTTATAAAATCTACTAATTTTGTATGATCATATACTGCAACTGCTGGGACTTTGTTTAGGTACTTATTTTGTTGTCTAAGAACTTCATTGTTGTATAAACTATCAAACATTGTTTCAAAGTTTTCCATCTCAATATCATCTACATTAAGGTAAACAATATTTTCCCTTAATTCTTTTTCAATTATGAATTCTTGTAGTTTTTTTTCGAATTTACGACAATTGGCATCATTTGTTTTTCCAAAATAAACTACAGCGTAAGGATTTTCTATTATATAATTATTAAGCTCGCTTCTTTTAATCTCCTGAATGTAGTTTGTTATAATTGCTCTATTATTGCCTTCTTCTTTATACACAGAGTGCCACTTAAGAGCATACACACAAACTATTATAGTTACACTTAGAAAAATAATTAAAGTAACAATATTTTTATTTTTTTTCATTAAATCGTCCCTACTTTCACAATAATGTTATCTTATTTATATATANTATTTTGTTTTTTTGGAAAGCGTTATCCAGTCGTCCACATTAACATAATCGCATTCATCTATTTTATATGGTTCTACCTCTTCGATTTGATTAAATGTTATTAGTGTCAAATATGGTTTACTTGACCATTTTTTAATTTGATTCGCATTAAATTGTAACCCTTTTTGATTCTTAAGTACAAAATCCAGGGNCTCTTCTTTAGTAAGTTTTTCTGTATTAACTACCTCTTTTACTTTTGCTTTGAACCTTATCATATTAGTTCCATCTTTTTCTATGAAGTATAATACATCACCCTTCTTTGTTTTAGAAAAAATTGATTTTTTTATAGATGAACCACGAAGAAGTTGCGTTTTCTTACCATTTTTTATGTTTTCCAATCCTTTTGTAGACTTTCTCAAAAAGACAAGATGCTTAATCTCATTATTATTATATATTTCAGTATAGAATTCTTTCCATATTTTTAGTACATTTTCTTTTGAATAAAAATTACTAATTTCACGAGATTTTAAAGAATACTCTTTATATTTGTCTTTATCGTCTTTAAGTGATTTGATTGCGGATGCAAATTCTTTATTATCATTACCTATTAGATAATTTCCAAATANGATATCTTTATATAATTCTAAATCCCTAAGCAATATTGGAATNTCAACATTAGATGCCTCCAAAATAGACATTGGAAAAAGTTCATTATATGACGGCATAAATAATACATCTGCAAGATTATACATATCATTCATTTTCTCTCTAGGTATTATTCCTAAAAATCTTACATTACGTGGTGGGTTTTCAAAAACTTTTTTGAGTTCCTTGTATCCATCTGTAATAGCACCAAAAGAAAAACCCCCACACCATATAAATGTAACGTCTGGCATCGATCTTGCTACATCAACAAAATCAAGCACACCTTTTCTTGTTTGAACCTGCCCAACACCAATAACAACAAAGTCATCATCTTTTAAATTAAGTTCCTTTCGGAGTTCTTTAATTTCTTTTTTATTCTTTTTATTGAAATCAGTTTTAGATACATAATTTGGTATATATTTTACTTTTTCAGGGTTAATACCATATCGTTCTAAATCTTTTATAAAAATAGGGTTTACAACTACTAAATAGTCTGCATTTTTATAGAAATCTACGACATATTTTTTAAAAACATTAAATGCTGGTTTTGGTATGCTTATCGANCCATCAAGAGTATCAGGTAAAAAATGAACATAACTTACATTTATACCTCTACTTGTTTTCATCCTCAAATAATTCATTGGCTCTATTGTGTGATGATGAATTATATCAGCATCTCTCCAATCATTTATTCTAATATCGAAGATATCACTAGCGCCTTCTGTAACTAATTTTACCTGCTCTAAATAAGCACTTCCTACACCTTGGCCTTTTACTGAATCTGCTTTAGAGAGCATATTTACTGAAATTTTTTTCATAAATTATCATTCCTTCTACTATTTCAATTATACCTTACAGTATTTAGNCAGTCAAATTAGAAATTGAAAGTTAACCATTCTGGTTTAAATATCAAAAGAATACCTATTATGATCATCAATATTCCNCCTATAAGATGTGAATATTTAGCATACTTATTTGATATACCTGTTAATTTTAGAGTTACCATCGCTATTATAAAGATGATTAGATCATCAATTAAAAAGAACAAAATATATAAAAACATATAAAAACTATATTCTAGGACTGATAAATCGTTCATCGATAAGATGCTCATAAATATCNCTGGGAGTCCTNCCGAACAAGAAACTTCAATAAAGTTAACTGTTACAGCTAAAACTATAATACCTATTATAGATAAAGATAACTTTTTCTCTGTTGTGATTTTCTTGATTTTAGTAAAAATACTTTTTCGTTTAGTTTCATCAACAACCGTACAACCTGTATCTTTACTTTTTATAAATGACCTTACATTAAGTGTTCCACCTATTAATGCTATTAACGCTATTAAAATCTTAAACCACTTTAATGAACCAACAAATGTAATAACATTAAGCCATAACAACATAAACAATAAGTATATAATAGCTGATGTTAATATAAAGGTTGAACCTAAAATCCACATCTTTTTCCTATCTTTCATCCCAATTAGAACGCTTATTAAAAAGAATAACACCCACATTGCACAAGGATTAAAACCATCTATAGCACCTATTAAGATAGAAATAATCGGGAGTGATAAATCCTTTGCTGCTACAGGTCCTGCTAAAGGCACTTCAAAAATATGTGACTCCCCGTCATCACTTGCTTTAACAATATCTTCATAAGTTAAGGTCCCACTATTTTTAACAACACCAAGCATCTCACCAACTGGATCTTTATATGATGCTACTTTAGAGTATATTTCGATTGTGTGTTTAAGTTCTCCTTTTGTAGCAAAAGAAGAATAACCNTTAAAAACTTTTGTGCCTATTACAGTAAAAGGAACACCTGTTACCTTAGTATCTAATATCGTTGCTGCTTCATTCATGTAATTCCTATTTTCAGCATTATACCAAACTTCATATTTATGTACTTTTAAATTAGGATAATCTTCTTTTATTTCATCTAAAACATCTTTTAATTCTAAACATAATGGACACTCACGCCCATAGAAAAGATATACATTGATTTCATTATTAGAAGCGTTACTACTAATTGGTCTAAATAATGTAATTAGGAAAAATAAAAATATTAATTTTGTAATTTTTTTCATACTGTACTACCCCTTCATTATAAATGTTTTTCTATTATGGATATTAATTCTTTAGTTTTATGTTCTCCTATTAATCTTTCCACTTCTATTTCTTCATCATTAAATAAAATAAAAACAGGCAGAATAGAACCAACATTATATTCTTTTGCTTCCTCATCTAAATCAAGGTCAAGTGATACAAATTCTATATTAGGATATCTATCTTTTATTTCTTTATAGCGAGGATTCATCACTAAACACGACGGACACCAAACTGTACTTATTTTAATAATCTTCATTTGTTACCTCACTTAATCTTTTATAATTTTTTTCAAATGACTTCATAAATAATTCTATTTCTTCTTCTGTAGTTAAATGCGAAATACTAATACGCAGAGAATGAGATGCTACATCTTCCTTTTTGCATATTGCATAGACTGCTTTAGATAAAGGATCCCCCTTTGAACAAGCGCTTTTTGTAGATATAAAGATCTCATCTTCTTCTAGTGAATGTTGAAAAGTTTCTGGTTTTATTCCCAGTACACTAAAATTTATAACATGAGGAAGAGACTTATTTGTACTATTTATTACAACTTTTGGATACTTAGACAAGAAATCTTTAACTTTGATATTTAACTTCTTTACATGTTCTTTTTTCTGTTCACTTTTTTCCATGGCTAGCCTTAATGCTTTAGATAAAGATGCAATAAGTTCTGTTGTAGGTGTTCCACTTCTAAATACAGTGGTGCTTTTCCCTCCGTGAATAAGAGGGACGAGTGTTATTCTCTCTTTCTTAATCAGTCCACCTATTCCCTTAATCCCATATATCTTATGAGCGGAGAAACTAGCTAGATCAACGTTTGTTAAATCAATATTATCTTTACTAAGACACTGTGTCATATCTACATGAAAAAACACCTTAGGATACTCACTAAGTAGCAAACCGATTTCTTCGATTGGTTGTCTAATGCCTACTTCACTATCAACAGCACAAATAGATACTAAAATGGTGTCATCTCTAAGTAGAGTTTTTAAATGCTCAATATCCACTTGTCCATTCTCTAATATATTAACAAAATCTATTTCATAACCTCTTTCTTGTAAAAAGTTAAGAGGTCCGAAAATAGATGAATGCTCCAACATTGTTGTAATTATGTGTTTCCCTCTATTTTGATATTTAGAGGCTATTCCTTTTATAGCTAGATTGTTGGATTCTGATGCACCACTTGTATATATTATCTCATTTGGTCTTACATGTAATAAATCTGCGATTTGCTCAGTTGCTTTATCTATTAACTTATTACTATTTACACCCAAACGATGTAGTGAATTTGGGTTACCTCTAAATTCTTTAGACACTTTTACAAAAGTGTCTAACACCTCATCGTTAACAGGAGTTGTAGCTGAATAATCTAAATATATCATTTAATCACGTCCCTTTTATTATATCAAGTGTACTAAATACATAAATATAATGCCAATCATAACGGCAAAAACAGTCGTTTTTTTATTACCATATTTTAATGAAGCAGGTATTATTTCTTTAAATGCTAAATAAAACATAATTGAACAAGTTAGGGCTAATAAAATTCCTTCTGTTATACCATTAAAGAATGGCTTTAAAAATAAGAAACCAAGCAATCCTGCAACTGGCAGAACTAGTCCTGATGTAATCGAATAAAGTAAAGCTTTCTTTTTGCTTCCTGTTGCATAATAGATTGGTGCTGAAATAATCATCCCCTCTGGGATATGATGAACAGCTATTGCCAAAGCAAATGGGATTGCAACTTTGTAATTATCATATATTGCAATAAAGATAGCCATGCCTTCTGGCAACTTATGTAGAGCCATTGTAAAAGCAGCTGTAATACCAACATTACACATCTTACAATGTTCATCGTGATCTGCCTCATNATCGTGGTGGTGCATTAGTTTATCTAAAATGAAAGACAAAACTAATCCTATTAATAATGATGCAAAGAGAATTACTAATGCTATATTATATTTGAAATTTTCAAATAATAATTCTTGTGCTTCAGGAAGCAATTCATTAAAACATATACAAAGTATTATGCCTGCTGCGATTCCTAAGAGAAATCCAAGATTCTCATGCCTCTTATTTTTTGATAAAAAAACAATAAAACTTCCTATTACTGTTGATAAACCTGCAATTGTTACTAGTAAAATTGCTAATACTAACTCTACTTTCATATTCTTCTCCTTAATAATTAACGTTTGTTGTAAGTTTAATTATTTCATTCATATCATCGTCTTTTGCTATGATATTTTTATGCATCTGCTGACATTTTTCACATCTATAAATAATTTTATAAATATCCTTGAATTTTTCAATACCAACAGGCTCTAACAGACCCCTACATTTGTTTTGCCTATCTCCTGGCATTATATCAACATGTTTTGAATATAAACAACTAGGGCAATGATCTCTTGCCGTATAACCTAAGTTTGTGACTTCATAACCACAATTTTCACAAACAAAACTTTCATCTCTCATTGTAAATTGTTTCATAATATCTCCATTATTAATCTATAACAATAATATTGTAGCATGTTTTGAAATAAAATAACAAACAAAAAGAGATAGTTATAACATATTTTGTACCTTTTGTATAAAATGTAGGAAGGAGTGGTTATATGCCATATGCTAGAGCGTTTATTAAAGGTAATTTTTTAGCACCTAAATTAGATGGAATTGTTGAATTATATCCATATTTAGAAGGAACGTTAGTTAAAGTGGAAATTGCTAATCTACCTCCTACAAAACCTATTTCCAATAATGAGGCTCCCGTAGGTCCTTTTGGTTTTCACATCCATGATGGAGTTAATTTTGAAGACCCACAAAACAAATTCGAACAAGCTAAGGGACATTATAATCCATCAAATATGCCTCATGCCTTTCATGCAGGCGATCTTCCTTCTCTTTTATCAAATTATGGTTATGCATATATGATTGTTTATACTGATCGTTTTAAACCGGAAGAAGTCATAGGTAAAGCTATTATAATTCATAAAAATCCAGATGATTATAGAACGCAGCCTGCTGGCAACGCAGGAGATAGAATTGGTTGTGGTTTAATAGAAAAAATAAATGAAACTTTTACTTAACAAAAAAAAACAATTCAATTTGATGAGATAAATAAATTTCTGATTTATAGTATTTGAATTCTTTTAAGATTTCATTTCCTATTCTAGAATATAATTTTTTAATATTATTATCGATGTAATTATCTTCTTTTGAATAACCATAATAATGAATATTTTGATAATCTATTTTATCTAGGGTGTTGTAATAACTTTTGTAGGAGTTAAAGACTTTTTTGTTTTTTAATATTTCATTACGATTTATAAGATATGATAGAGCATCACTTTTAAGTTTTTTAATTGCACTTTTTGGTACAAGTTAATCTTATAAATAGTAGGATTTGTTTTCTTAATATTAGTTTTAAGGATTATTTCTTCACTTCCATTTGTTACTTTAACCTTTACACCCTTAAAATGCTCCAAACACCATTCCTTTAGTTTATCTTTGTTTACCATATAACAAAAATACCTCCTTTCGGTAACTTTGAAAGGAAGTATTAACTTTTAACATATAAAAAGTTGCCAACACCATTATGGGTTAGCAACTGGATACTCTTTGGAGCAGATGATGGGAATCGAACCCACGTGGTCAGCTTGGAAGGCTGAAGTTCTACCATTGAACTACATCTGCAAATATCTGTCATGCAATAATAATTATACCTTTTTTATAAATATTGTCAACCTATTAGGTGGTTTTTTATGATAAAATTAAAGTGGTGATAATATGAAAGTGTTAGTTGCGGATTTTGATAAAACTTTATTCGATGAAAATTATATTAAAAATATTGAGTCTATTAAGCAATTTACTGATGAAGGTAATGTTTTTGTTATTGCAACAGGTAGGCATAAAGATTTGCTAATCAAAGATATTAAAGATTATAATATTACTTATTCTTATTTGATATGTAATGATGGTGCTATAATCTTTGACAAAGAAATGAACGCCTTATATAAGAAAGACATTCCAAAACAGACTGCTATTGATATATTAGATATTNTTAATAAAAGCAAGTTTGTTAGTGAGCCTAGTATTTATACNGGTTTTGACATAACAAATAATATAGATGGTGATGTTAATGGGATATATGCAAAATTTTCAAACCGTAAGGAAGCTAGCAAATTATTAGATATTATTAGGCAAAAACATGATAATATTGATGCTTATTTAAGTATAGAATGGATTAATATAATAGAAAAGGAAGTAAGTAAAGGTAGGAGTATTAAATACTTGGCTGACAAATTAGGTATTGATGGAAACAATGTTTATACAATAGGCGATGGCATCAATGACTTATCTATGTCTGATTATAACTTTAATAGTTATGCAATGGAAGTTGGAATAGATAAATTAAAGAAAGGAACAAAAGGAACATACCATGCTCTTTATCAATTAGTTGAAGACATAAGAAAAGACTAGTACAAATTACTAGTCTTTTTAATTTTTTGATGGTTTCTATTTATTATATCAAACTTGTCTGTTTGTCTATAAATTCTTTCTATATTTTCGCATCTTACATCTTTTAGCAACCTGTTTTCATTTTCCTTTGGATCTTGGTGCCATTCACATACATGCATTGCAGGTTCATCATAATCAAAACTACTAAATATATATTTTATAATATATGATGTTTCTAAAACATAAGGTTCTACAATATTATATTCTTTAGCAACTAGTTCAACATAGCGATATATTTTGTATAACAAATCCTCATCAGAACAATGTAACTTCAGATATGATGATCCTTTTATATATAATTGAAGTTTGTTTTTTCCAATATAAAAAGGCGCCGGATTACTTATATTTCTTTTTATAGTTTCTAAAATGAACCTATCAGAATACTCTTCTTTTTGCTTAATTGTGTAATTCATTACTTCAGCCCCCTGTTTAGCGACATTATTATAACACATAATTAATTTTATTCAATAGTTGAAATATAATTTCTATCTTTTTTTGTAGAAAAAAGATACCAAGTGGCATCTATTTGTGATATGACTCATTATTTATTATTCTAAAAGCTCTATATACCTGTTCTAAGAGCATTACTCTAAACATTTGGTGGGGAAAAGTCAATTTAGAAAAAGATAAATTAAAATCTGCTTTCTCTTTTATCTCTTCATGTAGTCCGTGTGACCCTCCAATAATAAAAGTTATATTTGAATAACCAGAGGACATTACATTTTCTATCTTTTTAGAAAGTAAAATGGAATCTAAAGTTTCCCCTTCTATTTCTAGAGTTATTACATAATCTTTTGCGTTTATGTTTGTTAAGATTTTGTTTTTTTCTTTAGTAAGGTTAGTTATTATATTACTACTGTTCTCATCATCAATTTCAACAATTTCTACTTTAGTGTATTTTGACAATCTTTTTAAGTATTCGAAAATAGCATCTTTCCAATATCTTTCTTTTATTTTACCAACACATATAATTTTAATCATACTTCAATTACCTGCGTTCTCTCATCTTGTTTTGCTATAGTTATATCTATATCTTTTTTTGAAATCGATTTTTGTAAAGTTTCAAAAGCTATCTCTTTAGTATTGTTTTCTTCGCTTAAGTGCGCTAAAACAATGTGTTTTGTTTTTTTTCCTACTAACTTTGACAAATATAGGGATGCCGCCTCATTAGATAAGTGTCCCATATCACTTGCAATACGCTTTTTTAAATGATANGGATAAGAACCATTATAAAGCATCTCTATATCGTGATTACTTTCCATTATGTAAATAATCTTGTTTTGTAAAGTTTCAATATATCTTTCATTTATATAGCCNGTGTCTGTAATATAAACAATACTATCATTGATTAGAAAACCTACTGAGTCCAAAGAATCATGAGATGTTTTTATTATTTTAACATTAAAACTACCTATCGTTGTTTCATCATCAAAATAATGGTATTTAAATTCTTCTAGTAATTCGGTTAATGCGATCATCATNTTAGGCATTACATATATAACCGGTTTATATTTCTTATAAAATGTTTTAAGTCCTTTAGTATGATCTGTATGTGTGTGAGTAATAAGAACAGCATCTATCGTTTTTGGGTCAACACCTATCTCATTCAATTCTTTTTCTATATAACTACATGATTTACCTATATCGATAAGGATTCTTGTTCCTTCATTCTCTATATATGTTACATTTCCCTTACTACCACTTGCAAGTACCACTACCTGCATTTTATTCTTCCTCTTCCTTTTTATAGTTTAAGAAAGTACCGGTATTTGTTTTAAATAATAAATCTACTTTTCCTGTAGGTCCACTTCTGTTTTTTCCAATAATGAATTCACTTTCTTTATTGAAATCATCTGTTTTAGCTTCTTTATTGTAGTAGTCATCGCGATATAAGAATGACACTATGTCAGCGTCTTGTTCAATAGAACCTGACTCTCTTAGGTCACTCATGAGTGGTCTTTTATCATCCCTTTTTTCAACCTCTCTTGATAATTGAGCTGCAGCTATGATAGGGATATTAAGTTCAAGAGCAAGTGTTTTTAATGCTCTTGAAATATCCGAAACTTCTTGTTGTCTATTTCCGTTGTATCTTTCAGCACTTGTAACAAGTTGCAAATAGTCGATAATAACTATATCAAGACCACTAGGTGAAGCTGCTAAACGTCTACATTTAGCTTTTATCTCACCTATTGTAATACCTGGTGTATCGTCAATAAAAATATTGGTATCAGCAAGCTGACTCATAGCTTCATTGACCCTTTTCCAGTCATTATGTTCTAATCTACCAGTCCTTATTTTTGTTAAAGGTATTTGCCCTAAAGAACTTATCATACGAGTTGCTAATTGTTCTGCATTCATCTCTAAGTTAAAAATAGCCACAGTTTTATTATCAGCTGCCATTGAAGTAGCTAAATTAAGCACAAAAGCTGTTTTACCCATACCTGGTCTAGCTGCAATAATTATAAATTCCGTAGGTTGAAAGCCAGAAGTCATTTTATCAATATTCCCAAAACCTGTAGATAATCCTGTTACTTCTCTTCCTTGAGCTGCTAGTTTTTCAAGATCAGATTGTGCCTTATTTAAAACATCCTGAATATTTCTAAATTCGTTCCCTCGCCTCATTTTAGAAACACTAAATATTTTTCGCTCAGCACCATCTATTAATTCATTAAAATCCATCTCTTCATTATAAGCATTGTTAGCAATTTCATTTGCTGTATCGATAAGATTCCTTAACAACGCTTTTTGATTAACTAAATTAATATAATAATCAACATTAGCTGCTGTTGGAACTGAATTAACTATTTCTAATAAATATTCAACACCACCGATTGAATCTAATTGTTTTTTATCCTTTAAACGAGCTGAAACAGTAGTAATATCAATTGGAATATTACTATCTTTGAGCTCTTGCATACAATCAAATACTTTTACGTGAGCATCAATATAAAAAGAGTCTCTTGACATCTCATCACTTATTTTTTGAAGAGCATATTTTGATAAAAATGCTGCACCTAAAACTGATTGTTCAGCTATAACATTATGTGGTACTGTACGACCATTCATATAATCACCACTATTCCTTTACTACTTCTATTTTTAAATNCAAATGAACTTTTTTATGTAATTCAACACGTACAGTGTGAAATCCTAAGCTAGATATTGGACTTTCTAAAATAATACTTTTTTTATCTATGTCATATCCCATCTTACCTAGTTCTAAAATTATCTGCTTTGATGAAATACTTCCAAATATTTTGTTTTGATCACTTGTCTTAACTTTGAAAACAAGTGTTTTCTTCCCTAATTCTTTTTTTATCTCTTCACATCTTTTTATTTCTTTTTTCTCTTTTATTTCTTTTTCTTTTATTTCATTATTAAGACGATTTACACTTGTGTTTGTTACTGGTACTGCTAATTTATTTTTAATTAAATAATTTGTTGCATAACCATCACTAACTTCTTTAATATCGCCTTCTTTACCTTTACCTTTTACATCTTTAATAAATATCACTTTCATTAAAAATCACCTTCTATTTTTTCTATTATTTTCTTTAACTTTTGAAAACTCGATTCTAATGTTTCTCCGCTTAATTGGGTTGCTGCATCAGTTAAATGACCTCCACCATTTAGTTTTTTCATTATTTTTTGAACATCTACTTTAGAAAATGATCTAGCACTTATTCCTATCTTGTCATCACCTATGTAACCTATAGTAAATGATGCTTCAATATCCTTAAGAAGAAGCATGGCATCTGATATTTTAGCTAAGTCTTCGTTATCATATATATGTGATTCATGACCAGTAGCAATTATAAAATGATTATTTATTATCTTNGCTTCACTAATTACTTTTTGCATGTNATTATATTTTTTTATATCCTCTTTAAGTAAATATTGTACTTCATTTAAATTAGCATTACATTTATACAAATAAGCTGCTGATTCATGAGTCTTATAATTAGTTTTTCTTATAAATCCATTTGTATCTACAAAGATACCTGCAAGCATAACACTTGCTACATACGGATGAATATATATATCTAAATTATCTAATAAATCAATTATAATCTCTACAGAACTAGACTGCTCATAACCAATATATTCATAAATAACTGGTACGATCTTGTTAACACTTTCAATATGATGATCTATTACTATTTTGTTTTTTACTGTCAAAGATTTCTCATTTTGAACTAAATANGGAAGTTGTGTATCAACAANAATTAACAATGTTTGATCATCTACGTTACTTTCGATATAATTCCAATTTTTAATCTTAATGTTTAATTTTTGGTTTATAATTTCTTTTAAACTTTTTTCAACCCCGTCTTCGTGAGTTTTATCATCTATTAAAAGACAAGTATCTTTTCCCATAGATTTACAAAGATAATATAAGCCTAAAGAAGAACCTAGTGCATCTAAATCTAAGTTTCGATGCGAGGTAATAATAACTTGCGACGAATTGGCAATTGCTTTTTTTACTAACTCAGCATTTATTTGCATCTAATCACTTCCTCCATTTTATTATACTATACATTATTGTTTTTTTCATAAAAAAAAAGATAAAACTATCTTTCTTATCTTGTGTATGGTACAAGTGCCATAAAACGAGCTCTTTTGACTTGTGTTGCAATATATCTTTGATGTTTAGCGCATGCACCTGTAACTCTTCTTGGTACAATCTTATATTTTTCATTTATATATTTTTTAATTATTTCAACATCTTTATAGTTTACTGATTTACCAGCACACATTTGACAGATCTTTTTTCTTTTTCTATATGGTTCTCTCATATAATTTCCTCCTATCTAAAATGCTATGTCATCCTCACTTAGTTCTATCGTTTCACCAAAATCAGCAAATGGCTCATCGCTTATATTTGTTGTCTCTGGTGGGATTTGATTTTCATAACCACTAAAATCTTGAGGACTAACACTTGTGTTTCTTTGATTTTTTGATCCTAAGAACTGAACGTTGTCAGCTACAACTTCAGTAACATATACTCTTTTACCTTCTTGGTTTTCATAATTTCTTGTTTGAATACGACCATCGATACCTACTAAACTACCCTTAACTAGATATTTTTTAACATTTTCCGCTTGTTTTCTCCAAACAACAATATTTATAAAATCCGCTTCCCTTTCACCACTTTGATTTGTGAAAGTACGATTTACAGCAACAGTAAATGTAGCTACAGCTGTATTGTTGCTCAAATATCTAAGTTCTGGGTCCTTGGTTAAATGACCTACTAAAAAAGTTTTATTCATAATGCAACTCCTTAATCTTCTAATCTAATGATCATATGACGAATTAAATCTTCGCTTATTAATGCTAAACGATCAAACTCGTTTATCGCTTCTACTGGAGCTTCAATCTGATATACATAATAGAAACCGCGCTTATATTTTTTGATTTCATAAGCNAATTCTCTTTGACCCATATTTTTAGAATTTAAAATCTTTGCGTTATTACTNGTTAAAGTATTTTCGAAACTAGATACAACCTCTTTTAGATTTGCTTCCTCCATATCTGGTCTTACGATAAACATGATTTCATAATTCATGTTTTCACCTCCCTTTGGACTATTGGCTTTTCTCAACTGAAAAGCAAGGAGTAATTAAATACTCGACTATGATTATAACAATAAATTTAATCAAAGTAAATGATTTTATCCATTTTATGAAAAAAATATAAAATTAATTACTATATATTATAGATATACTTGTTTATGATAAAAGTTTCATATTTTATACGTTTTAGCATATTATTTAATAGCATTTAGAGAGGATGATTTTATGAATAGCGGATATTTTACTAATCCAACTTTTCCTGGGGTACAAACAAATGTTGGAACTCCAAACCAGCAATCAGTACCATCTATGGAACAGATGATAACAGGAGACCAATTTTTGGAGCAATCATATATTGAAAATATTTTAAGGTTAAACAAAGGAAAGATAGCAAGATTTTACATGTCGTTTCCTGATTCAGTAGAATGGAGAGATCGGGTTTTTACAGGTACTATTGAAGCTGCAGGAAGAGACCATATTGTAATTAGTGATCCAAACACAGGAATATGGTACTTATTGCGTATTATCTATTTAAACTATGTTGAGTTTGATGAGAAAATTAACTATAGTCCTTCTTTTGGACAGATAGGACAAACAAGATAGAAGGATTGAAAAATCCTTTTTGTTTTGATATAATTTATTAAGAGTAAGGTGATCATATGGAAAAATTAAGTGGTTTTTTACTTTTAATAATTATTATTTCAATTCTTAGTATAATCTATATTTATTTTTACAATAGATTTCAAAGATACCTAATGAAGATAAATGAGGTTGAAAGCAGAATCGATATAACTTTACGTGAACGTTTTGACCTTCTTTGTAAAGCGGCTGATTTTATTAAAAGTAAAAGTGATGAAGTTATAATGACTAAATTAGATGATTTAAAAAATCAAAACCTATCTAGTTTCGATTTTGAAAGAGAACTTGTTTCCATGACAAGGGAGTTTCAAAATATAAAAATTACAAATAGAAACTTAATTAAAATGTCAGACTTCACAACTCTAGATTTTTCACTTAATGAAAACGAAGCGGAATTAGGTGGATATATTTTATATTATAATGATAATATTGCTAATTTTAATAAATTAGTTAGAATGTTTCCATCAAATATTGTTGCTAAACTGTCTCGTTTTAAAGAAAAAAATTATTATGATGGAAAAGATTTAAATGATGATGATATCAACGATTTTAAATTATAATTATTCTAAAACATTTTTCTTTTCATCTTCAACTCCTTGTTTATAAATAGACAATTTATAATTAACATCAACTGTTGCTAATAGAATTGAATCAGGACTTTCATAGCCCTGTTTTTTTATTTGTTTTATAAGCCATTTCTTATCTTTTTTAATTTGCCTTAAATTATCTTCCATTATATTACCGTCGATTATAACATTAGCATATAAACCTGCCACTGTATCTTTAAGCTTTAAATCTTTAAGTGTTACAGGCCTATTTTCTGTTTTGGGTAAGAAACTAATATGTCCGGTGGTTTCCATAATCGCATATGAAATATCATCTATATTAAAATAACCATCATTTCTTGCTTCTTCCAATAAATCGTTCAAATCAACAAGTGCCCTACGTAAATTTTTCTTAATTATTTCTCCGTTCTTAATTAATATTATTGGGACTCCCGTAAAAAAACGTCTTAAAGCAATGCTTTTAATTGTTAAAACTGATATTAGATATGCAATAATGGCATATACAACCATCGCTATAATTGCATCAAAAAAAGGAACGCTTTCGTTAATTGCCATTTCAGCAGCTATAGACCCCATCGATATACCAATAACATAATCAAAAGCACTTAATTGGGATATTTGTCTTTTTCCAAGCATTTTCGTTAAAACAAATAAAACTATAAGTGAAACAAAACTTCTTAAAACAACAAATAAAAAATTCATAATATTTCTCCTATGTTTTATATTATGCCCTTGAAATATATTTTTATAAGAATGATGTATATTAATATTTTTTTATTGAACAATAAATATAGGTGATGTTATGTTTGAACGACATTTAATTATGGATAGCGATAACGAAAAATCATTATATTTGTTCATTAATTTTGATTACGAATTTAGTCGTGAATTAGGTACAAAGGGAACAAAAGATAAAGCTATGTCATTATATGATAAAGTTATTGATTATATCAAAAAAAATGGAATTAATTTTAAGGTTGGTAAAGTGTTTTTAGTTGTTGGAGGGATCGTAATTGGTGCTTTATTTATTCAAAACAATCAATTTAGTGATTTAAAAAACGAATTAGAGCCTAAGTATAAATATGTTGAACAAATAGATATCTTTAATGACGATACATTAAAGAAAAATATCCAGATACAAAAAGAAGAGGTTATAGATGTTATTATTGAAAAACCAACACAAATTAACACCAATCAAACTAACAAAGCAACAATTGATGTTGCAGAAAAAAAACAAGCGGTTACTACTAATCAAAGCAGTCAAGTAGCTACTGAGGCAAAACAATCTACATCTACTCAAGAAACTACCACTTCACCTTCATCAGTCGAAAAAATTGTGACTCTGTATAGGTCAAATGGAACTGTTGAGCAGATAGATTTGGAAAACTATGTCATTGGAGTGGTTGGTGCTGAAATGCCTGCATCTTTCCATCAAGAAGCCTTGAAAGCACAAAGTGTAGTAGCAAGAACCTATGCATTAAAGAAATTATCAAAACACCAGGCACTTAGTGACACGTCGTCAGATCAGGTTTATAAAGACATTAATCAGCTTAGATCATTATGGGGAAGTTCTTTTGACACATATTACGAGAAAATTAAAAATGCCGCACAGGCTACCGAAAAACAATTTTTAACATACAATGGAGACTATATCGAAGCAGTTTATCATTCTACTAGTAATGGTAAAACAGAAGATGCAGTTGCTGTGTGGGGCAATTCATTTCCCTATTTGGTAAGCGTAGATAGCCACTGGGATTTAGAGGCAAGTAGCTTTCTTAGAGAAACAGAAAAAGAAAACACTCTCTTAAATTCTATCCTTGGGATTAGTTTTAATGAAACTAATAACGTTAAAGTTTTATCAAGAACAAATAGCAATAGAATAGATAAAATTGAAATTAATGGTAATATCTATACTGGAATTGAACTTCGTAAGTTATTAGGACTTAGGTCCACTGATTTTGATATAAATATAGAAGATAATCATACCGTTTTTACAACAAAAGGATACGGCCATGGAGTTGGAATGAGTCAATATGGTGCGAACGGAATGGCAAAAGAAGGTTATAATTATGAACAAATTTTAGCACACTATTATCCTAATACCCAATTAAAAAGGTGAAGTTTATCTTCACCTTTTATATATTCCATCTTTTATTAATAACATTTCTTTTATTAAAATTTCAATGTTTTTTTCTTTAGAAAGATTACGTTGAAATACTTGAATAAGATTACGCATCATAATTGCTTCTATTATTTCAACAATATATATTAATTGTAATCTACTATCTATGTTTAATTTATCTATATCAACAAGTTGAATTATTTCATTTAAGTTATCTTCTAAATTAGGNAAAAACATNCTTTCTGTTTTATAATCCATATTTAAAAATATATTTTTAAAATATAATTCATTCTCTTCTGAACTTACTTTAATTAATATGTATTGATAAAGGTCTATAAAGGATTTTATGATTTCCCCTTTATAATTTACTAAATTCTTTGAAAGACGCTGTTTTATATCTTTTGAATGTATCTCTAGTATATAATAATATATATCTTCTAGATCATCAAAATATTGATAAAAACTCCCTCTTGGAATTTTAGCATCCTTTATTATATTAGCTACAGATGCATCTTTAAGTGATGCTCTAGTAAATTCTTTCTTTGCAGCATCTAAAATTCTTTCTTGTTTATCAAGTGGCAAATTTAAAAAAGTTTGTTTAGCCATATTCATCACTCCAATGACATTATGTCATAATTATTATATATGTTATTTGATTTAAAGTCAATATTTAATTATTTATAAAATTGTTCTAAACCTCGTTCACATTTATTTCCCATTACATCTATTATATCTTCATTTTTATAAATACATACAATTTCACAGTTATTAGGGCAATTCATACATTCATAACCTTTTGTTTCAAACTTCATGTCTGTAATCTGAAACGAAAAAGGTTCNCTCAAATCTNATTCCTTTGATAGAATTGCTATTCCTAATGCCCCCATTAAATGCCCTCTTTCATCTACATGTATCTTTTCATTTAATGTTCTTTCAAATGCTTTTACAACACCTTTGTTCTTACTCACTCCTCCTTGAAAGACAATAGGGGCTTTGATTTTTTTACCTCTTGCTACATTGTTTAAATAATTATTCGCGATTGCATTGCATAAACCTGCTATAATATCCTCTTTTTTATAACCTGATTGCGCTTTATGAACTAAATCTGATTCAGCAAAAACAGTACACCTTGCTGCTACTTTAACAGGATTACCAGATTTTACTGCTATGTCGCCAAAATCCTCTATATCAACCCCTAATCTTTTTGCTTGTGAACTCAGGAAAGCTCCTGTACCTGCTGCGCAAAGAGTATTCATAGCATAATCCATTACTATTCCGTCTTCTAAAATAATAATCTTCGAATCTTGTCCCCCTATCTCTATTATTGTCCTTACTTCAGGAAATATAGATAAAGTCCCAACAGCATGAGCAGTTATTTCATTCCTAACCATATTAGCACCAATCATGCGTCCTATAAGTTTTCTGGCACTCCCTGTCACACCTATACCTAATATAAGTATATTTTTTTCTTCCGTTTTTCTTCTTAACTCATTTATTACTCTTTTTACTGCATCCATTGGATTTCCTTCTGTCCATAGATAGCAACTACTTAATATTTCATTGCTTTTATCTATAATAACTCCTTTAGTTGAAATAGACCCTACGTCTATACCTAAATAACATTCTCGCATTACTTACTCCTCCTCATTTTGATCATGTCATAGAATGCCTCTAATCTAGTTCTAATCCCCTCTATTGATGTTTGATTATCGAACGTAAAATAAAGAATGGGTATTTTATAATCCTCACTAACCTTATTTAAAATATGCATCGCACCGATTTCAGGAGTACACCCAAACGGCTTTATATGAATTATGCCATCATATCCTTCAAGGGCTAAAGTAATTACTCTAGCTACATTATCCATACCATCAGCCCCTATAGGATACTTACAGTATTTGTTACATATTTTTAATAATTTTTTATTATTAAACCTTTTAGTTATGACTAAATATGTTATATTTGTAAACCTCTTCACTTGCACATTCATCTTTCCTAATAACTTTTCTAAATCATAATTAGCATAATGTTCCATCGACGTATATAACTCACCTATAACACCTATTTTTATTGGGTTTTTTGGTTTATCTACCTTAAGTTGTCTGAAAAGTCTATTGTACCTATGGTATAGTTTGAAAAGATGAAAGAACCCCTTTGTTCTGCTAAACATCTCTAACATTTCTTCAAGTAAATTTTCAAAGCTATGTCTTTCAACTTCGAACCCTATATTTTTTCTAATATAGTGATCAATCTTATCCATGTAATGTATCATTTTAAAAGTAAGAGCTAAATAATAAAGGTATTTTGTAAATTTCAATTTTGGATTTAACTTTTTCATCATCTTATAGGCAGAAAATATAGCCACTTTATCAGTTTCAGTTAAAGTATAAAATTCAAATTCATATCCCATATCTTTTAATATTTGTTTTTGCACCTCATAATAATAACCATATCTACAGCCCCCACCAGCTTGAATAAGAACATTTGCNCCTTTTTCTAAAGCCTCTATAAAATTACCTAGATTATATTTAAAGGGCATACAAACAAATTCAGGGCTATTTTTTATCCCTAATTCAGTTGTTCTTTTAGTGATTTTAGGCGTATCTAAAATGTTACAGTCCGTGAGATGTTTTAAAAAAAAACTTATTGGTACGTGATAATTAGCTAATTGCGGAAAAGCTATTGTTTTATTATTCATTTTGTTTTAACCTCGCTTTAATAATATCTATGAAACTTTCAACCCTTGTTTCAAGACCTATTTCACTACTTAATTCATCTATTATTAAATTAATCATAGGTTCTTTTATCTTCCTTAGGCACATTTCATTTACAAGTGAATCAGGTCCACAAGGAAAACTAGTAAGCAGAATTATACCATCAATTTTTTCACGATAATATAATATAGCATTTATAATATCTTGGTTATAGGTCCAATATAAGCTAGGCGAAATCTCCTTATATCTTTCTTTAGCTTCACGATAGTCATATATGTCACTATAGATAATTTCCACATCCATCTTTTTTAAGACTTTAGCAACTATTCCTCCTATTAACTTATCATGTATGTTATATGCATGTCCTGCTAACAATATTTTTATTTTTTTGCTCTCTAGCAATCGATTTTGCTTAATCAACTTATGCTTTAGATTTCGTTTAGTAATACGTTTAGCTTTCATATAAGCATGAGTCGATAAAGATTTACTAAATCCAAGACTTTTTCCCATTTTTATGAAAGCCTTTTTTTCATTTATACGATTATCTGCATCAATGTTATAATGAATTATCTTATTCTTAAACAAGTTTTTAACTATGTCATATAATGCATAAAAATTTGTACAGGTTTTTTCAAATCTTTTTAGCGAGCATATTCTTGGTACTAAAATATAATCAACCTTATCTACAAGATAAGCTATATGGCCTAAATATATTTTTAAGGATAGACAAGTCTCATCGATGGCATATTTTTTCCCCATTTCTAAAATTTCTTTATCACTTGCTTTGCTATATACTAACTCCACACCAAGTTCATAAAAAAAATGTTCCCATAAAACATGGTAATTGTGGTATAGAAGTGCTTTAGGTATTCCTACTGAAATCATTTCTTTTTTCATAAAATGTTTAGCCTCCAACAAATTATATTCAACAAAGCATAAAAAAAGAAGCATGTTATATACCATACCTCTTTTTAATCGGTTCTATAATATTTGGTGTGATGCGTAATCCTCACCTTTTATTTTTAATAAATAAAAAGAGACAATATAAATCATCTTTGATACAATGTAATTATCAAGAAAACACTGAAAGGATTGATTTATATGTCTCAATTAAATAATACATTAAAAT